>OCHB01000013.1_pt1 | contig 261357 bp, 187 predicted proteins | sample 1538731 | NCBI WGS metagenome assembly OCHB01 (sample SAMN04571721, study PRJEB22368) | human gut metagenome | biome: human gut; material: stool | host: Homo sapiens | place: Luxembourg | collected 2012-09-20 | reverse complement strand
CCAATTCCTGCCACCCGTAACTCCTGACTTCGAATTCATTCAGCATCATAATCCCATTGTTTTATTGCCCTATAAAGATAAGCAATAATTGCTGATATTCAAAATATAATAGCATTTATATTCTACCTATTTCTGCACCTATCTTCACCGATATTCGCCGATATTCCCGAAAGCGTATTCCTGCCTGCCGTGGGGCCCTACCTTTGTGTTGTCATCGATAAAGAAAACAGATAAATAGCCTCGGAAACAAACAGCAAAACAATGTCGAACAAAATTTAAACAGGCGCTAAGTCCGGCATGAACTCTCTGGCACATTTGTTGTTATTCTATATATGCATTAAATTCAGAAAAAGAAGCAGACTTAATAACATATATAAATATGGCCTATATAGATTATTACAAAATTTTGGGAGTAGACAAAAGCGCTTCGCAGGACGACGTCAAAAAGGCGTACAAAAAGCTTGCGCGGAAATACCATCCCGACTTGAACCCGAATGATCCGGACGCTCACCGCAAGTTTCAGGAAATAAATGAAGCCAATGAGGTGCTCAGCGACCCGGAGAAACGGAAGAAATATGACCAGTATGGAGAAAACTGGAAACACGCCGACGAGTTCGAAGCCCAACAGCAGCAATATCGCCAATACCAGAACGGGCAAGGCGGAGGAGCCTACTGGAGCAGCTCCGACGACGGCAGCGAATTCTCCGACTTCTTCGAACAGATGTTCGGCGGCATGGGTGGCAGAGGCAGACGCAGCCACGGTTTCCGCGGACAAGACTACACGACAGAATTGCAGGTCTCTTTGACAGATGCTGCCAAGACACACAAGCAGATCATCACCGTAAACGGCAAAAACCTGCGTATCACCATCCCGGCTGGTATCGCCGACGGACAGACCATCAAGCTGAGAGGACAGGGCGGACCGGGTGTAAATGGCGGGCCGGCAGGCGATTTATATATCACCTTCCATATCCCGGAAGACAGCCGGTTCAAACGAGTGGGCGATGACTTGTACGTCACTGTTCCTTTAAACCTATATACGGCAATCCTCGGCGGCGAACAGATTGTCGAGACAATGGACAGTAAAGCCAAGCTCAAAGTCAAACCGGGAACCCAAAACAACACAAAGGTACGGTTGAGAGGAAAAGGATTCCCTGTTTATAAGGAAGAAGGAAAGTTCGGCGATATGATAGTGACCTACTCCATCGACATCCCGACCAACCTGACGGACAAACAAAAAGAATTGTTCCGCGAAATACAAAGTCTTAATTAAAAAACGAGATTGTTATGCAAACAGATTTAATCATAGTCAGTGAATATTGCCGGATATGCCATATCGAACCATCGTTTCTCTACCTATTACAAAAAGGTGGTCTGATAGAGATAGACACGGTAGAAGGGGAAAGCTACCTTCCCGCCTCCCAATTGTATGACGTAGAACGATATACTCGTATGTATTACGACTTGTCTATCAACATAGAGGGGATCGACGCCATCCATCATTTGCTGGGCCGGGTAGAATCTCTACAACAGGAAGTTAACCGGTTGAAAAGCAAACTGAGGCTATACGAAACAGAAAATCATGATTCAATGGAAGATTTATAAGCTGTCAAAATGCTGTTTCTTAAGGCTTGGGAACCGGGGTACAAGAATATTTCACAAACTATTTGTAAATAAATTTGGATTGTAAGAATATTTTTGTACCTTTGCACTCGCAATCGGGAATGATCGCAACTATATCGCGGAGTGGAGCAGTGGTAGCTCGTTGGGCTCATAACCCAAAGGTCGTAAGTTCGAGTCTTGCCTCCGCAACCAGTAAAAAGAGAATCAAGCAATTGGTTCTCTTTTTTTATTTACCTTTACCGCCAAATAAAAAACAGATATGAGCCAGATAGAATTGATCCTGAGCCGCCACGGCGAGACGGAAGAAAACAAATTGCATATTATGCAAGGCCAGCTCCCCGGCCATCTGTCGGAACTGGGCAAACAGCAGGCCAAAGCATTAGCAGAAACGCTGGACAAGGAGAAGTTGGACGTGATCGTGTGCAGCGACCTCGCACGTAGCTACGACACAGCAATGGCCGTCGCCCGGCAGAAAGGATTGCAGCCGGTGGCGACTCCTCTTCTTCGCGAAATGGATTGGGGCATATATACCGGGAAAGTAGCGGATGAGATGGATTTTACGACACTGCCGGAAAGCGTGGAGACTATAGAAGCCCTATACAAAAGAGCGGGAGATTTTGTCGACTTCCTGAAAAAGGAGTTTCCGGGAAAGCGGATTCTGGCGATCGGGCATGGAGGCTTCAACCGTGCCATCGTCGTGCAGCTGGAGAAACTGCCTCCTGAAAAGATACTGAGTTTACCGATCATGAAGAATACGGCATGCATGCGTTTCACGCTGCCGTAATCTCCCAACGGCTTATAGCCGTTCCTTCACTTCCTAATCCATATCATACGGTTATTCAAATCATTAGCGGATGGTGATCGTGCAGTTTTCCAGGCTGTCGATAATGGCAAGGCTTTCTACACGCACGTCCGCTTCGTTCAGCACATCGCGTCCCTTCTGGAAAGCTTTTTCGATGATAAAGCCCATTCCTTCCAGCTTGGCGCCAGACTGTTTCACCAGGTCGAGCACGCCCATTGCGGCATTGCCATACGCCAGAAAGTCGTCAATAAAGAGGATACGGTCATCGGCAGTCAGAAAGTTGTTACTGATACACACCGTATAATCGCGGTCTTTCGTAAACGAGTGGACAACGGTAGACAACATATTCTCCATCGTCTTCGGTTGTTTTTTCTTGATAAAAACGACAGGCAGATGCATGATGTATCCCACCATAATCGCCGGAGCGATACCACTTGCTTCTATCGTCACGATCTTATTGATATCCGCATCTCGGAAACGATAAATAAATTCTTCTGCCACCTTATAAAGCAACATGGGATCCATCTGATGGTTAATAAAGCTGTCAACCTTTAAAATCCCTCCCGGAAAACATCTGCCATCCTGCAGAATACGTTGTTTTAGTAATTCCATTTCTATTCTGTTTTATCTTCTTTGACTCGTATCAATACATTTGCAAAAATAGCGGCAAGTCCACCGGTTGTGATCCCGGACGAAAAAATACCCTTTACAGCTTCCGGCGCCGTATTCAGGATATCCGGCATCAGCTCCACACCCAAGCCAAGCGAGAGGCTGACCGCCAAAACCAAAGTAGCCTTCCGATTGATTTCCTGCGAAGCGATAATCCGTATGCCGGCAGCCGCAACCGTACCGAACATCAATAAGGTCGCCCCACCCAACACCGGGTCAGGCATCAAGGAAAAGACAACACCGACAACAGGGAACAGCCCTAACAGCACCAACATACCGGCGATATAATATCCGACATACCGGCTGGCGACTCCCGTCAGCTGGATAATACCGTTATTCTGAGCAAAGATCGAATTTGGGAAAGAGTTGAAAATCCCGGCAATAAAGGAGTTCACCCCATCCGCCAGCACGCCGCCCGAAACACGCTTCAGGTAGTCCTCTCCTTCTATTGACTTTCCTGAGATCATCGAGTTGGCCGTCACATCGCCGGTAGCTTCGATCGCCGTAATCAGATACACCAGGCCAATAGCGACAAAGGCGGAGAAATTCAGGTCCAACCCATATTTGAAAGGCATCGGGATATTGAATCCCATCAGGCTTTGCGAAGAAGCCGCCGCCATATCGACCATGCCGAGAAAATAGGCCAGCGCATAACCGATGCACAACCCCAATACGATCGAACTCATACGAAGATACTTGTTCTTGCAACGGTTAAAGAACAGGACACTCAGCAACACTGTCGCTGCCACCCCTATATTCCGGATGCTCCCGAACGTCCCGTTATCCATCGCACCATAGCCGCCGCCACATGAAACGACTCCAACCTTGATCAAGCTAAGTCCGATCAGCAGCACCACGATGCCCGATACCAGTGGAGTTATGATAGAACGCATATACTTGAATGTCCGGCTGATTACCATCTCGATCGGGGCTGCCGCAATACACGCCCCAAATATAAGGGGTAATCCTCCTGCCAGTCCAGCCGTTATGATCGGACCGATGAAAGAAAAACTCGTTCCTTGGATACAAAGCAACTTCGCCCCTACCGGACCAATCCGGCGACACTGTATGAATGTCGAGACGCCAGATGCAAAGAGTGCCATCGAAACCAGAAAACCGGTTGTTTCGAGATCCAGCTTCAAGGCTCCGGCAATAATCAACGGGGGCGTAATGATCGCCACAAAGATCGCCAGCAAATGTTGTAAAGCGGCAAACAGGGCTTCCTTAAAAGGGGGACGGTCGTCTATACCATAAATCAGATCGGTCTTTTCGACCGGCTCAATCGTTTCTTCCTGCTCTTCCAGGTTTAGTTTCATATCTTTACTATTCGTCTATTATAAATTCAGTTCTTTTAATGTTTCCCCTTTAGCATTCAGCACACGAAGAGTCATCTCCTTTCCTTTCTTCTGCAAAACCATCACTGTAGCGCCATCCATCCGGTAACCGCCGCCCACTACGACAGGATAGTTGTTTCCGTCAGAACCTTCAGGGATATAAGCGAAACGATGAGTATGCGCATTGATACTGACAGCGAACGGTGCTTTCTCAAGGATCGTCCCCCACTCGTCCCGGCAAGGATTATACGAATCATAGTCCTCTCCTTTCCCAAAGATGGGAACATGATGGATCAGCACCCGCTTAGAGGCTTTCTTGAAGGCTCTGGACGCCAACTCTTCCTTGAGGAAACCCGCCTGTGCCTTACGCAGGTCTGAAAAATCATTCAGCCCATAATAGACCCAATGCGTATCCGGTTTGTCTTCACCGCAATCCAACATGACGATACGCGTATCGCCCCAGTTGAAAGCGCCGTAGGTTTTATCGCCCACATAGTCGAAAAGACTGCGCAGGCCGATCGAATAGGCATTGCGTATCTCATGGTTGCCACGGATATAGAAGACAGGCACCCGGTCGGCTCCGACCGTTTCGTTCAGTTCACTGAGGAAACAGGTAGCCTCGTCATGATTGGCCGGATCGTCGATGCAGTCGCCATTGAAAACGACAAAATCATATTTCAAATCCTTCACCTGCTTATACAGTGCCTGCAAAGTCTCGGAATGTTTATGCAGGTCGTTGAATATAATGCCCGTAAAATCGGTGTCCGTCGTAGTAGGCAAGGTAAAAGTATGGAAATCGGAAACGGCAGTTTCGCCGAACACCTTCTTATAAGCATGATAGAGCATGATTTCCTGTGAACAAACCCGGTAATAATAGGTTTTTCCCGGTTCCAGTCCGTCCAGTCTGATTTTATTTTGCAGATCGTTGCAGATCACCTGCCCATCCACGATCGTACGAGCCTTCTGCAGGTGCTCCTTATCGGTTCCGTATTCCACCCAGCTATAAGTCGGGACGGTAGTCTGCCACATGACCGTAATTCCATTTCCTACAGGATTTTGCAGATAGGGCTCCGTACGGAATATCTTGCCCGCAGGCTGATTGAAGATAATATCCGTGATAATCGGGCGGTGGTCGGAAGCGGCCGGCTCATCCCATACACGGGATGAGATGCGGGTAAAGGCAGTCGTATCTTTCGCATAGACAGCAATATAGTCAATAGTTTCGTCAGGTCTATCAGCCGGGAAAGTCGGCTTCTTCGTATCCGTCAGGATCACAAAATCGTTCTGCAGTTGCCGGATAAACTCCGAACCGGGATGCGCATTCATATCGCCGGCTATAAAGAAAGGCTTGTTTGCCGAAGCCGCCACCTGCCTGATGACCGGCAAGGAAAGCATCCGGTCTTCCTCGGTCAGCGAAAGGTGCGTACAGCAATAAATATACTTTTCAAATTCTACGACAAGCAGCGCACGGGCTTCTTCCCTTCCAGGCAGGGGCAGATAACGATAGCCAAGAGGCTTCTCCTTGCTCAACATGCCGATACCATATTTCCCGCCATCGTAATCAATTGCCGGGGCATACATATGATGCATCAGGGTGAGTCCGGCAATTTCCCGCAAGACGTCTTTTCCTCCACTACGGCCTGTCACACTGTCGATCTCCTGTACTGCCACGACATCGGGACAAACTTTATTGATCACTGCCGCCGTACGCCGAAAGTCGGCCACATCGTCCATTCCTCTACCGTTACGGATGTTATAACTCATAATGCGCAAAGTATTATTCTCGCGCTCGCTTCTCTCCTTCGAGTAGACTTTTCCCAATGGCAACAACATCATCAATGCCGCCGCCAACCAAACCGCCTGTTTCATTTTATCGCCGGATTTATAGATTAGGCCACAAAAGTAACAACTTTCCATGAGTCCGGCAAGACAAATCCTCATCAGGAAACCCATAGGGGTAGCCGTCAACCAAACACGACATCCAACGTCCGTATCATATCGTCAATATCTTCTTCTGTAGTGTCCCACGAAGTGACAAATCGTGCTTCATTAATTTCCTCATTCCACATATAGAAGAAATATTTTTCTTGCAACTTCTTCAGCGGTTCCGTGGGAATGGTAAAGAAAAGCTGGTTGGATTCTACTTTCTGGGTAAACCGTATCTGCGGATATTTTTTCAAAGCTTCAGCCAAGCGATAAGCGCTACTATTTGCTTTCCGTGCGTTTTCCAACCACAGGTCATTTTCCAGATAAGGAATAAACTGACAGGAAAGATAACGCAGTTTGGAAGCCAATTGAGCAGATTGCTTTCTGAAATACTGCAAATTCTCAGTTATCTCAGGACGGAAAGAAACCACAGCCTCTCCCATCATCATCCCATTCTTAGTTCCCCCGAAACTCAGGATATCCACCCCGGCATCGACGGTCACCTCCCGCATCGAACAATTCAGATAAGCACAGGCATTCGCCAAACGTGCACCGTCCATATGCAGATACATGTTATAAGAGTGCAACAGATCAGCAATCGCTTTGACCTCCTCGATCGTATAAATCGTCCCCAACTCGGAAACCTGTGAAATATAAACAGCTTTCGGTTGCGAATGATGGCAGACACCGAAATTATGCAGACGAGGTTTGATCAATTCCGGCGTCAGTTTTCCGTCCGGAGCCGGAATCGTCACGATAGCACAACCAGTCATACGGGCAGGAGCACCACACTCGTCCACATTGATATGAGCTGTTTCAGCGCACAAAATACTATTGAACGGACGTGTCACAGCCTGCAAAGCTACAGCGTTCGCCCCTGTTCCGTTAAAAACAAAAAAAGGCGATGCCATTTCACCAAACACTTCTTTTATTTTAGCAGTAGCCGCTACTGTCCAGGGATCGTCACCATATCCTACAGCATGGTTATCGTTCGCCTTTATCACGGCATCCATCACCAAAGGATGAACGCCCGAATTGTTATCACTTGCAAAACTTCTCATTTCCGTTTAAAATTTTGAGCCAAAAGTAATAAAAATAAACGGGAGCACCCCTTGGATACTCCCGTTTATTTTTTCACATATTTATTTTAAACTTCACCTCAACTTCGATGAAAATCTTTCAAGACTTTCTGCAATTCCTGACGAGCGAAGAAGATACGGCTTTTAACCGTCCCCAGAGGTACACATAGCTTCTCTGCAATTTCATTATACTTGTAACCACTCAAAAACATGGAGAACGGGATTTTCAACTCATCGTTCAGGCTGTTTATCGCTTTTGTTATCTCTTTGATTTGATAAGCACCGTCAGGAGAATCAAAACCTGAGTCATTCACTACATCCAGATTATACAGGTCGACACCCTGGTCAACGACAGTCTGTGTACGAACGATTTTATGGTAGTTATTTATGAAGATATTACGCATCACAGTTAAGACCCATCCTTTGAAATTAATATTATCTACAAACTTTTCCTGATTGTCCAAAACTTTCAGCGTTGTGTCTTGCATCAAATCCTGGGCGTCATCCCGATTTGCGGTGAGCATTAATGCAAAATTCATCATGTTTTCTTGCATGCTCAATAATTTTTTCTGAAATTGCAACGCATTCATATTACTTATTTTTTTATATGTTTAATACCGGTTTGGCATTATCCTTCACCATTGAAGGACATTACAAATGTAGGAATAATATTTTAAATACAATGCGGTTTGATGATTATTAATATTAAAAATCGTAACTTAATACATTTATAACAAACAGCATTGAAAATGAGCAGTATTTACAAGTTTTGCAACAACTAAAATACAAAATTCACAACATGTATGTTACAAATTCGTACAACATGTAAAAGAGATGGAGAATAATATAAAATGAAGAAAAATTTAGGACTTTTTTTAGCTATCATATTGGTTCAGATAGCTCCATTTATATCAGCGGCAGACACCTTGCACCCGTTAATATATAAAATCGATATAAAAAAAGAGATAAGCAACACCACACGCCTGTATCTTAGCAATGGTTTAGCGGAAGCCTACGCTTTGGGTGCAGACGCCGTCCTGATCCATATGAACACATACGGCGGCCAGGTAGATGCTGCAGACTCGATGCGTACGGCTATTTTGTACAACCCCATCCCTGTCTATGTCTTCATCGACAACAATGCGGCTTCTGCTGGGGCGCTCATTTCCATCGCATGTAAAAAAATTTATATGCGGAAAGGTGCAAATATCGGGGCAGCCACCGTCGTGAACCCAACAGGGGAAGCAATGCCAGACAAATACCAATCCTATATGCGTTCCATGATGCGTTCGACAGCCGAAGCGCATGGACAAGATACAATCGTTCAAAAAAACGACACCTTATACAAATGGAAACGAGACCCGTTGATAGCCGAAGCGATGGTAGACGAACGGGTTGCCATTCCAAATCTGATAGACACAGGAAAAGTCCTTACTTTCACAGCACAGGAGGCTCAAAAGTGGGGATATTGCGACGGTATAGCAGAAAATCCGGATGAAGTAATCACGCAATATTTGGGATATAAAGATTACAAAATGAAAAGTTATATCCCTAGTTGGCAGGACGATTTAAAAGGATTTTTGATGAATCCTATTTTTCAGTCTATTCTGATCATTATTATCATCGGCGGTATTTATTTTGAAATGCAAACGCCAGGACTGGGCTTCCCTTCTGCGGCCTCCCTGCTGGCGGCAATCCTCTACTTTGCACCACTCTATATAGATGGGCTGGCGGCAAACTGGGAGATTCTGGTTTTTATCATCGGCATTCTATTGCTCGCAGTGGAAATCTTCATCATTCCGGGATTCGGGGTTGCCGGAATTAGCGGTATCATATTGATTATCGGCGGCCTAGTCATGGGCTTACTGAACAACGATCATTTCGATTTCGAAGGAGTCAGCGGAAAAGAGATCGGGAAAGCGACATTGACAGTCCTGGTCGGATTAGTGACAGGCTTCAGCCTGATGATCTGGCTGTCCAATAAAATCGGACACCGGGGAATGTTCCGGAAAGTCGCGCTAAATACAGATTTGGAAAATGCGATATCATCCCCTGATTTATCTTCGTTAGTCGGGAAAGAAGGTACAGCCGCAACCGTATTGCGTCCTTCCGGGAAAGTGTCGGTCGACGGAGTATTTTATGACGGGATTTCCGAATCAGGCTTTATAGAGAAAGGGGGCAAAGTCAAAGTTGTCCGTTTTGAGAATGCACAAGTGCATGTGGAAAACCTTTAAGACACGGCCGTTTTGGCACTTTCTACGCAGGGACGCGTTGATATAAGATATGCTTGTCTATTACAAGGTATTGCAAGGTGTTCATGGCCAGGAGATCGCTCAGAATGTTTTTCGCGGTATAATAATTGATCCGCCCGATCCGGCAAAACTGGCTGATATTGATATGGGGATGATCATCCAGATAAGCAAACAAACGTTCCACAGGTTTGCTTATCTTCAATAAAGTCCCGTCCGGTTTATGTTTTTTCTGCCAGGCAAGCACCAACACTTCATTTGCCAAAATATTTTCATCGGCGACCCTTATGTAGGCTTTAAACTTATCATCCTTATCGGGAGCGGTATGCGGTTTATCCGAACTGGGGGCGATGTACACCTCAAGAACCGTTTTGCCGTTCACCTCCCAGCGTGTCGCCTCAAAGGGGACTTCCGGGCGGGTATACATCTTGGAGGCCGCTTCAATCATATAATATTCTTCTTCGCTTCGGACACCGGAGATATTCCCGTTATCTTTCACACCGATCAGGAGACGTCCACCGTCGGTATTGGCAAAAGCACTCAGCGTACGCGCAATCTTCTTACTGTCGCTCACTTCGAATTTAAAATCAAGTTGTTGGTGTTCCCCCTGCTCTATCAACGCTTCTATCGGATGCATCTTCTTCATTTTGGCAATTTTTTAGATCGGCAAAATTAAAATAAATACATAACTTTGCCAATAGAAAAAACAATGAAAGCATGTCTCAAATACCTTCTCTTATATCGGATCTTGCTGTCATACTGATTTCAGCGGGATTGGTCACCTTGCTTTTCAAATGGTTAAAGCAACCGGTCGTACTCGGATATATCGTAGCCGGAATTCTTGCCGGTCCGTCTATCACGCAAATACCGACTGTCACGAATATAGAAAGTATCCGTATCTGGGCAGATATAGGCGTAATCTTCCTCTTATTCGCTTTAGGGCTCGACTTTAGTTTCAAAAAGCTGATGAAAGTCGGCGGAACAGCTGTGATCGGAGCTATTACCATCGTGATAGGCATGATGACACTTGGCTATACTACCGGATTATCTTTAGGTTGGGGACATATGAACAGCCTTTTCCTCGGGGGAATGCTTTCTATGTCGTCTACAACCATTATTTTCAAAGCGTTCGACGATATGGGACTACGCAATCAGAGGTTTGCCGGAGTGGTCTTCGGAATCCTTGTTGTCGAAGATCTGTTTGCCGTTTTACTAATGGTTTTACTGTCTACATTGGCAGTCAGTAAACACGTAGAGGGAATGGAACTGCTCAACAGTGTGATCAAACTGGGAGTCTTTTTGCTTTTCTGTTTTGTTATCGGCATTTATCTAATCCCCTCTTTTCTAAAAAAAGCCAGGACTTTCCTGAATGACGAGACCTTGTTGATCGTCAGCCTGGGATTATGCCTCGGAATGGTTATCATTGCCACGAAAGCTGGTTTTTCTTCCGCTTTGGGAGCTTTCGTCATGGGATCTATCTTGGCAGAAACCATTGATGCGGAACATATCGAACATATTATCAAACCAGTAAAAGATCTTTTTGGAGCCATATTCTTTGTCTCTGTCGGGATGTTGATCGATCCGGCATTGCTGTGGGAATACAAAATTCCGATCCTGATTCTCACGTTGGTCGTAATGACCGGACAAATATTATTTGCCAGCTTCGGGGTCTTGCTTTCTGGACAACCGGTCAAGATTGCCATACAATCTGGTTTTTCTCTCGCTCAAATAGGCGAATTTGCTTTTATCATTGCATCGTTGGGGCTGTCATTAGGGGTAACCGATAATTTCCTCTATCCTATTGTCGTAGCGGTTTCAGTTGTCACGACTTTCTTTACGCCTTACATGATTCGTATGGCAGAACCTGCATGCCGGGTTGCCGACCGGATCATACCGAAGTCATGGATGAAATTTCTCGAACGTTATTCTTCCGGTTCCAATACCATACATCAGAAAAGCGCCTGGAATAAACTGTTGAAGGCGCTGATCCGCATAGTCGGCACTTATACAGCCGTTACCCTTGTCCTGATCTTTATCTGGCTTCAGTTCATAGCTCCTTTTATCATGAAAGAACTTCCGGGCATACGGGGAGCGGGTATCTCGCTCGTTCTGATCCTACTACTAATAGCTCCCATGCTGCGTGCGATCATGATGAAGAAGAACCATTCCGCCGAATTCCAACAATTATGGCTGGACAGCAAGTACAACCGGGGACCATTGGTTTCATTGGTCATTTTGCGTATTATATTATGTATCGGCCTAGTCATGCTGCCCGTCGCCCGTTTGTTGAATGCTACAGTCGGTATCGTACTGGCGATCGCAGCAACCGTCATCGTTATTGTCATTTTATCCAAACGGCTGAAAAGACAATCCATCCTGATGGAACGACATTTTTTCAGTAACCTCTCCGCACGTGAATTGGAGAACGAGCGGAAAGCTCCGATCAACCAACGGTTTGCCAACCACCTGTTGGAACGCGACCTTCATTTAGCCGATTTTGAAGTAAAGCAGAACTCCCCCAGCATGGGAAAAACCTTGAAGGAACTCAACTTCCGCCAGAAATGCAATGTCAACATCGTAACGATCATTCGGGGAGAACAGCGGATTAATATTCCCGGAGGAGAAGAACGTCTCTATCCATTTGACAAATTGGTAGTAGTCGGTGCAGATGTCGATCTTGAACATTTCCGCCAATATCTGGTCGAGCGATATAAAAAGGCCCAAACCGACAAGGAGCAGACGACGCATGAAGTCAATATGGAACAATTCACCATCGCCGAAGGATCCCATCTGATCGGGCGTACAATTCTGGAATCAGGCATACGGGACAGGTCTGCCTGTCTGGTCATCGGTATCGAACGAGGTTCCTCTTCCATCAAAAACCCATCTCCTTCAACTGTTTTTGAAGAGGGGGATATTGTATGGATTGTTGGAGAACATGAAAAAGTCGTTCAGTTAAGCGAAGGAAAAACGGTGAACAATTGACAATTTCATAAATCATAAATTATAATTCATAAATCATGAAGTTTATAGGAATAATTCCTGCACGCTACGCCTCTACCCGCTTTCCGGGGAAGCCACTTGCCGATTTGGCAGGCAAACCAATGATCCAACGGGTATACGAACAAGTCCAAAATGTGCTTGATTCAGTTTGCGTAGCTACGGACGATAACCGTATAGAAGCAGCCGTCCAAGCTTTCGGCGGCAATGTCATCATGACATCCGACCAACACAAAAGCGGTACGGATCGTTGTTATGAAGCGTATTGTAAAATCGGAGATGGATACGATGTGGTTGTTAACATACAAGGTGACGAACCTTTTATCCAACCGGAACAGATCGAAATACTAAAAGCATGTTTCATTGATGACAGCATCCAAATCGCCACCCTGGTAAAACCATTCCGCCCGGATGATGATTTCGAAACGACCTTATTCAACGCCAATTCACCGAAAGTAGTTTTGAACAAGAAGAATGAGGCTATGTACTTTAGCCGTTCGATCATTCCTTACATGAGAGGCAGGAAATATACCGAATGGCTGCCGAACCATACCTATTACAAACATATCGGGCTATATGCTTACCGCGCCGACACACTCAAAGAAATTACCCATTTACCTCAATCCCCTCTGGAACTGGCTGAAAGCCTGGAACAACTGCGCTGGCTAGAAAACGGCTACAAGATTAAAGTTGGAATTACCCAGCAGGAAACAATCGGTATCGACACGCCAGAGGATATGGAAAAGGCATTGGCCTTCTTGAAAAATAGGGAGTATCAACCGACTAATGAATCGGCATCCGCATAAAAAGGAATGCCGGTTGCTCTCCAAAGCAACCGGCATTCCTTTTTATCCCATCAGATTCGACTTCTCAACGGCGACGGTTATTCTCCCGCTGTTGTTTCTGTCTTTCCAACTGGGCCTGTTGAGCTTTCTGGGCTTCTTCCAAACGTTTCATGAAACCAGACTTCTTCATCGGCTTTTTCTTGTTTTCTTCCAACTTGGCCAACAGCTTATCTTCGTTAATCGTATAACGGAAAATTACAGTCTGCAAAATCGTGATCAATGTGGAGATGAAGTAATAGTAGGTCAAACCGGATGCATACTGATTGAAGAATACCAACATCATCAGCGGCATCATGTACATCATCGCCTTCATTCCCGGCATCTGCTGCTGTCCAGTGTTCGTCTGATCCATATTGAACTTCGTATATATGATGTTCGTTACGGTCATCAACAAACAGAACAAACTGATATGATTTCCGAAGTACGGTGTAATAATAGGAATATATGTATTCCAGCTTACAATCGCATCATAAGTAGACAAGTCGTGTGCCCAAAGGAAACTCTGGTGACGCAATTCTATAGCCGACGGAAAGAACATGAACAGAGCGACCAGGATCGGCATCTGTAACAACATCGGAACACATCCTGCCATCGGACTCGCTCCGGCACGGCTATACAGTTCCATGATCGCACGCTGACGCTCTACCGCCTTATCCTGTCCTGGGTATTTAGCATTGAGCTCTTCTACCTGCGGGCGCAATACACGCATTTTGGCCGATGACATATAAGACTTATACGTCAACGGAAACAGGATCAATTTTACGATAACCGTCAGCAGGAAGATCAACAAGCCGTAGCTATGAATAAATTGTCCGAGGAAATTAAACAACGGAATGACGAAATACTGGTTCACCCAACGGAAAATACCCCATCCCAGCGGAACGATCTTTTCCAGATCCAGTTGGTCGGCTTTCTCTACATCATCATCGTAAGATTTCAACAGAGAGAACTGATTGGGACCAAAATAGAAACGCATATCCGTCGCTTCGTTACCCTTCAAGTCGAAAGGTACGGAAGTCATCGTCTTATACTCTTTCAGGAAAGAACCGTCTTCAGGCAACATCTTCGAATCGATAGTCGTCGACTCGAATCCTTCATTTCCGGCGATCAGGATAGAAGAAAAATACATGTCTTTATAAGCGACCCATTTCAACCGGTTAGACAATTGTTTGCTGTCGTTCTTGGTTTCGCTCAGGTACTCCACATCGTCGGCCATAAATTTATAGTACACTGTTGCATAACGGTCTTCAAACTTACGCCCCTTTTCCTGCTGGGTTATTTTTTGTTGCCACAACAAGTCCAATGCAGTCGTACCTGGCGACAGTACACCATTCAGGCCAGTTCCCTTAATGGAGAACTGCAACATATAATCGTCCGGTTTTAAGGTATACATAAAATCCAGATGGCTGCCTTCGCCCGTATTCAGACGCATGGTAATACTGTTCCGGTCATTTCCTTTTACAGGGGTAAAATACAAATCACCGGTATTTACCACGCGATTATCAGCCGTAACCAAAGTAAAATCGAACTTCGAGTCCTTTTCATCGAAAAGCACTAAAGGTTCACCTTTATAATTATCGTATTTTTTCAGGCGGACATATCCAATACGCCCTCCCTTATTGGCCAAACGGACTTCAATCAGCTCGTTTTCCAAAACAGTGGAACCCTCCTCTCCAACCATTGCATCGGCGAAAACGCCAAACGTGTTCTGTAAACGGGCAAGCCGTACAGAATCGGGCAAGCCGGCCAGTTCGTCGTCCGCTTTTGCTTCTCTATTCAATTCTTTCTGCTGTTCCAGCTGCTTTGCATATTCTATCCGGGCTATCGAATCCTGCATCCGGCGCTGTGCTTCTATCTGCTCCGGCGTAGGCTGATTCAACCAAGTAAATACAATTAAGACAACTCCAATAAGCAGGAAACCTATTATCGTATTTTTATCCATCTATAATTTTTATTTTTTATTTTCAACTGCAGCTTTTACAAAGCTAACGAAAAGAGGATTAGGATTAACGACCGTGCTGTTATATTCCGGATGGAACTGAACCCCCACAAACCATTTCAATGCAGGAATCTCAACGACTTCAACCAAGTTCGATTCCGGATTTTCACCTACACACATCATGCCGGCTGCCTCGAACTTATCACGATATTCGCTATTAAATTCAAAACGATGTCGATGGCGCTCCTGGATGTGTGTCTGTCCATACGCTTCATAAGCCTTAGACCCTTTCTTCAATATACAGTCGTATGCTCCCAGACGCATAGAACCGCCCATATTGGTTACGTTCTTCTGCTCTTCCATCAGGTCGATCACTTTATATGGGGTATTTGGTTCCATTTCTGTCGAGTTGGCTTCCGCCAGTCCCATTACATTACGGGCAAATTCAATCACCATGCACTGCATACCCAAACAAATACCCAGGCAAGGGACATCGTTTTCACGAGCATATTTCAATGCAGCAAATTTTCCTTCAATACCACGCTGTCCAAATCCCGGAGCAATCAGGATTCCGTCCATATCTTTCAACAATTCGGCAGCATTACCATCATTCAGTTTTTCAGAATGGAACAAATGCAAATCCAACTTACGATCATTATAAATAGCGGCCTGCAACAGAGATTCGTCGATCGACTTATAAGCATCCTGCAGTTCGACATATTTACCGACTAAGCCGATCCTTACAGTTTCAGTAGCATCAACCTTACGTTGCAAGAACTGATGCCAAGGCTTCATCTCTGGTGTCGGTCCGACTTCCAGTCCGACCTTACGCAGGATCACCTCGTCCATCTTCTGGCGCTGCAATACCAATGGAACTTCGTAAATCGTCGGAACATCAATAGACTGTATGACGGCATCCTGTGCTACATTACAGAAAAGGGCCACTTTACTTAACAAATTGGCACTCAACTCATGTTCAGTACGCAATACCAGAACATCTGGCTGAATACCCAGCTCCTGCAGTTGTTTTACAGAATGCTGTGTCGGTTTGGTCTTGTATTCTTTTGCAGCCGCGATATAAGGTACATAAGTAAGATGTACGCATATACAATTCTTTCCCAATTCCCATTTCAACTGGCGCACGCTTTCGATAAACGGAAGAGATTCGATATCACCGACCGTACCTCCAATTTCAGTGATCACGAAATCAAATTTGTATTTATTTCCCAGCAATTTCACATTGCGCTTGATCTCGTCCGTGATATGAGGCACCACCTGCACAGTCTTTCCCAGGTAATCCCCTTTACGTTCTTTGTTAATAACGCTCTGATAAATGCGGCCTGTAGTGATATTATTTGCACGGGTCGTCTGAACATTCAAGAAACGCTCGTAGTGTCCGAGATCCAAATCCGCTTCATGTCCGTCTACGGTAACATAGCATTCCCCATGTTCGTATGGGTTCAACGTACCTGGATCGATATTGATATAGGGATCAAATTTCTGAATGGTAACTTTATAACCTCTTGCCTGAAGTAGTTTACCCAATGATGCGGCAATAATTCCCTTACCCAATGAAGAGACCACGCCGCCCGTAACGAAGATGTACTTTGTATCTGCCACGATAGTAATATTTTAATTATCTTTTAATTGCACACTCGCATTTCAAAACTGCAAAGTTACATAATTTCATTCATATAACAAGGGGAGAGAGAAAAACATCTTTTGTCCTTTTGACAGCAAAAGGAAGCTGATCCTCTTCACATAGAAATGAACAAACTAAAAAAGGTACATCAAACAGATTTAACGAAAACAGAGCTCTATATAAAAGTTTTGTTTAAAAAAACAACTATCATACTATCATAATTAAATCCATATACTTGTAAAACAGCATGTTATTCCATGACAGTTCCTATTTTCAACTATCATTCATCTATCATAACCATCATGGTCAAAAAGCAATAAAGTATTATATACCAAACTTTTATCAAATCCAAGATATGTTCGAAAGCTGATACAAAGTAGATAAAAAAGGCTCGTTTTTTCATGAAGACAAGCTACTTTTTTACCAAAAACAACTTGAAAAGTTTCTTCAGACCCGGGTGGAAGGGCATGGGAGATCCGGGTGTGGAGGAGGTGGAGACCCGGATCTTCGTGAAACCGGAACGGGGATGTGGAGCTGTTTATCTGCCTTGTTTGAGGAGATTTTATGCACTGTTTTTGATTATAATCCAGTGGAATAGCTGATTTTTTGATAAATAGATTTTCACAGCAGAGCGATAACATTTTGTCAATTGAAAAAAGAACGTATCATTTATTTTTATTTTCATTCCAAAGAAAATAGTGTATCTTCGTTGTTATATTAAAGAAAAGTATAAAATACATATAAGATGAAAAGTTTAAATGGTTCAGTCCTGCGTTGCATATTTGCGATCGTATTGGGACTTGTATTGGTTCTTTGGCCGGAAGCGGCTGTTACTTACTTGGTGATAACGATCGGTATCTGTTTTATCATACCCGGCTTATTCTCACTCTTAAATTATTTCACCCGTGAAAAAGTAGAAGGAGAGCCGAGTCCAATGTTTCCGATCGACGGAGCAGGCAGTATTCTGTTCGGAGCATGGTTGGTAATCATGCCGCAATTTTTCGTTAGCATATTAATGTATGTTTTAGGGGCTTTACTGGTTCTTGCAGGCGCGCAGCAACTGATTTCACTGGTTTCTGCCCGCAAATGGAGTACCGTTTCCTATGTTTTTTATATCATACCATCCCTGATTTTAATAACAGGGATCATGATCCTCGCCTACCCATTCGGAGCAGCCGCCAACACATTTGTGATTTTCGGAGTTGCTTGCTTGATCTATGGTATTTCCGAATTGATCAACTGGTATAAGTTCAGTAAAAGATAAGAGAAAAATGGAGTACCACCCGCTTCAGGATTTACGGTACTCCATCGGAGAAATTCCCATATGTTTCTTAAAGAATTTTCCAAAAGTCGACTGGTCGGAAAAATGAAGTATATCCGCCACCTGCTGGACAGTCGCCTGAGGCGCTTTCAAAAGAATTTTCGCTTCGACAATCAGGGCATCATCTATCCACTTATTAGCGGATTTACCCGTCAACTCCTTCAGGATCAATGACAGATATTGTGGCGTAATAAATAACTTTTCAGCATAGAATGTAACCACATGCTGCTCTTTACAATGCTCAAACAATAATTGCAGGAATTGTTCGAACAGCTCTTCTTTACGAGAAAGGGTCGGTCGGATCAAACGATCTTTCTTGCTTAACATTATATTCCCTAAGTCCAGCAAGAAGCCAATAAAAGCATTCTGTACTAACTCCTTCTGATAAAAATGAGTACGTTCCCTCATCTTCTCCCGTATAACCTGCATGCTACCGGCCAGTTTCGCTGTTTCTTCCGGTTCCAGTTCCGTACAAGGATTCTTACGGATCTCCATATAGTTCGCTATAGCCTGAGTCCGGTTACCTCCACCAGGATTACAATCGTCCAAAAACTCCTTAGACGCAATCAGCAAGCGACCTTTAAAATCTTTACCGATCCTATCAAGTTGGAGTGCATGCGTAGGCATGATCGTTATGAAACTGTTCGGTTTGACAATGTAAGAAACATAATCCAGATGGATTTCAAGTGTCCCTTCAAAAGTCAACACCATCAAAAGCGCATTTAACCGCATCGGAGCAAAACGCTCAGGCGAGTCGGGATCTCCGATATCCATACCTCCGTCCAGATCCGCAATCGAAAAAATATCCTGAAAACTATCACGGAAAATAATACTCTTATTCAGTTCCGCCAATTCTATTAAAGGAAGTTTTTCCATCTTTACATATTTACTAATCGTGTACTTGCAAAGGTAAACATTTTTTCAACAAACAGAAAAATGTTTCATTTTTTACCAATGAATAACGGTTTTTCAGGAATAAGAAAGGTTCCTTTTATTCGTTTTCGACTAATTCCGTAACAGAATAAACCTTTTTAGTTTTCCAAATTAGACAGACCTTTGCAATATCTGATCGTATAAAAAGTAATCATTAAAATCGATGGTCATAAAAGAACAAATAATGTTAACGGCATTCGACTTATTTTCGGAACACGGGATCAAGAATGTCAGTATGGATGATATCGCTCATAACGCGAGTATATCCAAACGGACTCTTTATGAGCTCTTCGAAGATAAGGAGACTCTGCTAACAGAATGTATAAACCTGAGTTATACTAAAATGAGGCTATCCATGAAGCGACTTGAATCCGAGCCGATAACAGCCTTAGAAGTCGCTTTGCTTTTTTATGAAGAACTTATGAGACGGCCTCGCTGGTTTAACCGGAAGTTCTATGATGATCTGAAACGTTATCCGAAAGCATTGCAAAAAACGGAAGAAGAAAAGTCCCGCTTTTTGAAAAAATGTATAAAACTACTGTCACGAGGTGCAAAAGAAGGTGTTTTTCAACCGAATATTAACTTTGAGATTGTAGCTTTACTGGCGAAAGAGCAGGCAAAAATGATCCGTCCGTCCAAAGCCCTTTCCAACCATTCCGTGTCCGAAGTGTTCAATACGATTCTTTATACCTTTCTTCGGGGGATCTCTACAGAAAAAGGCATTGCCATTTTAGATCGTTACTTGTTGAAATATAAACAGAAGCAATTAGATTGAACAAACGATTTTATTAAAAATCAAATTTACTTATTTTAAATGAGACAAATCATAATTACCAAAAAGATGATGTGGGTAGTGATAATGTTACTCCCCTCTCTGGCCTTCACCACCGTAAAAGCTCAAGACACGCTCGTTCTCGATATAGAGAAAGCTCTTGAGATCGCGCTGAGCGAAAATCCCATTGTAAAAGTGGCTAACAAGGAAATCCAGAAAAAAAAATATGCACAGAAAGGTTCATATGCCGCCCTATTTCCCCAAGTAAGTTTTGCTGCCGACTATAATCGAACTTTGAAAAAACAGGTGATGTATATGGACGGCTTCGACATGGGAAGTACCGAAATACCAGGCATGGAAGACATGCCAAATATGGATGAAGGGATCGAAGTAGGACGTGATAATAACTGGAATCTCGGTTTCAACGCCTCTATGCCGATTGTCAACGCCGCTCTTTGGAAAAGCCTAAGCATCTCAGCTGTCGATGTGGAATTGGCTATCGAACAGGCACGTTCTTCCAAAATTGCTATGATCAACCAGGTAAAGAAAGGGTATTACGGCGTGCTTCTTGCCAACGATTCATACCGCGTATTTAAGGAAAGCTATGACAACGCAATGGAAAATTACCTGGATATCAAGCATAAGTTCGAACAGGGAACCGTTGCCGAATATGACCTGATACGCGCCAATGTTACCGTAAAGAACAGCGAACCCAATATGTTGCAGGCAGAAAACGCACTAGTTCTTGCCAAATGGCAATTGAAAGCATTATTAGGTATGGATCTGGACATAAATATCGAATGTGAAGGACAATTGACCGACTTTGAAAAAGATCTATTCGGCGATTTTCTTTCCACAGACACAACCCTGGCTAATAATACAGATTTGAAACAGATGGATTTACAAGCCAAGCAACTGGAAAAGACACTGACCATGCAAAAGTTCGATTATCTGCCGACACTGTCGCTCACTGGACTATATCAGTGGACAGCCATGAACAACGACTTCAAGTTCAAAGACTATATGTGGAACCCCTACTCGATGGTCGGTGTTTCACTCTCCATTCCGATTTTCTCTGGCGGCAGCAAGTTCTATAAGATCAAACAAACAAGAAATTCGATCGAACAGTTGAGCCTGCAAAGAGAGGATACACAGCGAAACCTGCAACTGGCAATCAAGCAGTATATAGATAATATGAATACCTGCGTCAAACGTTTCGACGCTTCACAAAAGGGAGTAGAGCAAGCCGAACGGGGATATCTGATCTCACAGAAACGATACGACACAGGAGCCGGGACTCTGTTAGAAATGAACGATTCGGAATTAGCATTGACACAGGCCAAACTGAATTTCAACCAAGCTATTTACGACTATATGGTAGCAAAAGCTGACTTGGAAAAGGTATTAGGCCAGCAAGAGTTTTAAAAAACAAAAAATAGACATTGAATAAAAATATCACAAAATGGAAACAAATAAAAGACAACACTTTATATCACTCTTCATTTTATCTTTGCTGCTATCCTGTTCAGGGGAAAAGAAAGATTCGGCACAAACGGAAACCGTCAGCAACAAAGCCATTGTGAGAATAGAAACTGTTTCCGCACAAGATGTGGAGCAGATCAGTGAATTTACAGCAACAGTAGAAGCCAACATTTCGAATAACATCGCCCCACAAAACCCAGTGCGCATAGAGAAACTGTTTGCAGAAGTCGGCGATCATGTAAAAGCAGGTCAACTCTTGGTCAAGATGGATGAGACAAACCTCAAACAGACAAAAATACAATTGGATAACCAGGAACTGGAGTTCAAACGTATTGATGAACTGTACAAAGTAGGCGGTGCTTCCAAATCAGCCTGGGATGCACAGAAAACACAATTAGACGTAAGCCGTGCGACCTACAAGAATTTGCAGGAAAACACACAGTTATTGAGTCCGATCACCGGTATCGTCACTGCCCGCAACTATGATAGCGGCGATATGTATAGCGGAGGTTCGCCGATCTTCACCGTAGAACAGATTCGTCCGGTCAAACTGTTGATCAACGTATCCGAAAGTCTTTTCACGAAAGTAAAAAAGGGAAAAGATGTCGACATCCGGTTAGATGTATACGGAGACGAAGTTTTCAAAGGAAAAGTCAGCCTGGTTTACCCGACTATCGATCCGAATACACGTACATTCCCTGTCGAAATCAAAATCGACAACAATGACGAACGTGTCCGTCCGGGGATGTTCGCCCGCGTGACGATCGGTTTCGGGACACAAAACCATGTGGTCGCTCCGGATCTCGCCATCGTAAAACAGTCCGGTGCAGGAGACCGCTATATATATGTATACAAAGACGGTAAAGTTTACTACGAGAAAGTAGAGCTAGGACGCCGTATGGGAAACAAATATGAAGTCATTTCAGGGGTAAACAGTGGCGACCAGGTTGTAATATCCGGTCAAAGCCGCCTAAACAACGGAATGGAAGTAGAAATCGAAAAGTAAGAGACAAACATTATGAGCTTATATGCAACAGCGGTAAAAAAGCCGGTTACGACTGCCCTTGTCTTTGTGGCAATCGTGATCTTCGGTCTTTTTTCATTAACCAGATTATCAGTGGACCTGCTGCCAGAGATCGAGACAAACACGATCATGGTCATGACCTCCTATGCCGGCGCCAGCGCTGCGGATATCGAAATGAACGTCTCCAAACCGTTGGAGAACGTGCTGAACAGTGTCAGCGACCTGAAACACATCACGTCACAGTCACGTGAAAACATTTCAATCATCACACTAGAATTCGACTATGGTACGGATATCGATGTGGCGACAAACGACGTGCGCGATAAACTGGACGTTGCCGAGCCAATGCTGCCGGATGATGTGGACAATCCCATTATCTTCAAATTCGGGACGAACGATATACCGATTATCATCCTTTCGGTTACGGCGGAAGAGAGCACGAACGCCCTATACAAGATTCTGGACGATAAGGTATCGAACCCGCTTGCACGTATCAGCGGTGTAGGAGCGGTTTCCATTTCCGGTACGCCGGCACGTGAAATACAAGTCTATTGTGATCCGTACAAACTGGAAGCATACGGAGTTTCAATCGAAGGAATATCCGCTATCATCGCACAGGAAAACAGGAACACTCCAGGCGGCAGCGTGGATATCGGTTCCAACGCCTATGCGCTCCGTGTACAAGGTGAATTTACGGATGCGCATCAGGTGGACGATCTTGTGATCGGTCATAAAGATAACAAGACTATCTATCTGCGTGATGTTGCCCGCATTGAAGACAGCATCGAAGAGCGTGCCCAAGAGACTTACAATAACGGTAAAAAAGGCGGCATGATCGTTATCCAAAAACAATCGGGAGCCAACTCGGTGAACATAGCCAAGAAGGTTCATCAGAAATTGCCGGAAATTCAAAAAAGCCTTCCTTCAGATGTCAAGTTAGGGGTAATCATGGATACCTCCACTAACATTTTGAATACAATCGACAGTCTGAAAGAAACCATTTTCATCACCTTCATTATCGTTATGTTAGTGGTGTTCGTATTCCTCGGACGATGGAGAGCAACGTTTATCATTATTCTGACCATTCCGATCTCGTTGATAGCCTCGTTCGCTTACTTGCTTGCATCCGGCAATACACTGAATATTATCTCGCTGAGTTCACTCTCTATTGCTATCGGTATGGTTGTGGATGACGCGATTGTGGTGCTGGAAAACATTACTACCCATATCGAAAGAGGTAGTGCCCCGAAACAAGCGGCCGTACATGCTACAAACGAAGTGGCCATCTCTGTAATCGCCTCAACCCTGACCATGTTGGCCGTGTTCCTGCCCCTGACAATGGTGACAGGTATGGCGGGTATTCTGTTCAAACAGTTGGGGTGGATCGTCAGTATCATCATGATCGTTTCGACAGTCGGTGCTTTGACCCTGACTCCGATGTTGAGTTCTCTACTACTCAGGCAGAATCCTAAAAAAGGCCGCTTGTACACCTTGTTCTTCACACCGATCGAAAAGGCATTGGATGCGCTGGACCGTGGCTATTCCAGTTTTCTTTATTGGGCAGTACGCCACCGGAAAACGGTCATATTCGGTGCGACTTTGATCTTTGCGGGAAGTATGCTATTGGTTCCAACTATCAAGACGGAATTCTTCCCGACTCAGGATAACGCACAGATCAGTGTTCACATCGAGTTACCGGTCGGAATCCGCCAAGATATCACCCGTAAGCTGGCGCTTGAAATCGACGAACTGTTCCGACAGAAATATCCGGAAATAAAAACCAGTAACTTCACCGAGGGGCAAGCCGATTCCGATAATACCTGGGCTCAATTGAGTAATAACGGAACACATATTATCGACTATTACATCAATATGCTGAGTGTCGGCGATCGTGAACGCGGTATGATTGAAATCTGTGAAGAGATGCGTAAGGACCTGGCAAAATATCCGGAGATCAAGACCTTCAAGGTGATCGAAGGCGGACAGGAAGAAGGTATGGGCGGACAGAACGCTGTCGACATCGAGATTTATGGTTTCGATTTCGGCCGGACCGATGCCGTAGCCGCCGAACTGGCCGAAAGGATGCGTAAGGTAAAAGGTTGTTCACAAGTCAACATCAGCCGTGAGGACTACATACCCGAATATCAAGTTGATTTCGACCGGGAAAAGCTGGCGATCAACGGATTGAATATCACAACGGCTGCTATGGCTTTGCGTAACCGTATCAACGGCTCTACCGCTTCCAAATATCGCGAAGACGGTGACGAGTATGATATAAAAGTACGCTACGCACCAGAATTCCGTCAGTCGGTTGAAGACATCGAGAATATCCTGGTTTATAACAATGCCGGTCAGGGAATCCGTATCCGCGACCTGGGTAAAGTAGTAGAACGAATGACGCCTCCGACCATTGAACGCAAAGACCGTGAACGTGTCATCACCGTATCGGCAGTAGTCGGAAAAGGTGCAGCCATGAGCGATATCGTAACAGCTGCCCGGAATCAACTGAAGGAAATGGATATACCTTCGGATGTCAGCTGGCAGTTAGGAGGAACATACGAAGACCAGATGGACACCTTCTTCGACCTGACAATCCTGATGGTCCTGATCATCATTTTGGTATTTATCGTAATGGCCGCACAGTTTGAATCGCTGACAGACCCGTTCGTAATCATGTTCTCCATTCCTTTCGCCTTCACCGGTATAATTTTGGGACTGGCAATCACACAGACCCCATTGGGCGTTATGGCATTGATCGGCCTGATTATGCTGATGGGGATCGTTGTCAAGAACGGTATCGTGCTGATCGACTACACGATCCTCTGCCGGGAAAGAGGAATGGGAATCCTGACCGCAGTAGTGACTGCCGGAAAATCCCGCCTCCGCCCTGTATTGATGACCACTTTGACTACCGTATTGGGTATGATCCCGATGGCTGTCGGAACAGGCGAAGGCTCGGAAATGTGGCGTTCGATGGGTATGACGGTTGCATGGGGACTTTCGGTGTCAACATTGATCACCCTGGTAATCGTACCGGTCGTATACAGTGTATTTGCCGGAAACGGAGTCCGGCGCAGACGCCGCAAGATGGCAAAAAATGGAATATCTTCTAAAAAAGAATAAATAATAATTAGGAATAAGTTAATATGAAAGCTATATTTGTATCATTTAATCAAGCATATTACGAAATGATCCTGAATGTGATGGACCGAAACAATATCCGGGGCTTCACATACTGGAACGAAGTACAGGGACGTGGAAGTAAGACCGGCGAGCCCCATTATGGAAGTCATGCCTGGCCGACACTGAACTCGGCAATCCTGGCAATGGTCGATGACGAAAAAGTCGACCATTTCCTGGAGATACTTCATCAGATGGATCAGAAGACGGAAGCGCAAGGATTACGTGCTTTTGTCTGGAACATCGAAAAAACAATTTAATAACATAATGAACGATCTTTTTAACATTCTCATTTTCAGCAAAGACTATAATCAGGGAGTTATCATCCAGGACTATATAAAAGCTATTGGATACAACTCACAAGTATTCGACCAGGAAGAAGCGGCATATGAGGGATTCCTTTCCAGAAATTTCACACTCTGTATTATCAACCACGATATAGACACGAAAGAAACACGGACATTGGCAGCCATGATCAAAAGTTCGGAAAATATCATCCCTGTCGTTTTCTTGTGTGAACATCCGACGAGAGAAGAAATAGCATTGCTGTTTTCGTTCCATGCAGACGATGTGATACGCAAACCTCTTGACACAGATATCTTACAAGCCCGGATTAAAGCAGTACAAAGCCGTTACCAGCCCCAACGCAAGAAAGAGGTCAGGACTTATATTTTCGGAAAATTCAAATTCGACTTGCAAAAACAGATCTTGTCCATAGAAGGCAAAACAACCAAGCTGACAACCAAAGAGGCCGATTTGCTTACGTTGCTGTGCCAACACGCAAACAATATGGTAGACAGGATGCACGCCCTGCAGATCATATGGAGAAGCGATAACTATTTCAGCGCCCGCAGCATGGATGTTTATATCACCAAATTACGCAAACTATTGCAAGATGATCCTACCATCAGGATTATAAACGTTCACGGAAAAGGTTATAAATTATCAACACACGAAAATGACAATTGAACATTTCACCTTATTTCTAATTGTTATGGCAGCTATCGCCGCCATAGTCTTCATAGCCCTTTATTTCGTCGAAGCCGGTTATGGAATGTTGTTCGATAAAAAATGGGGACTTCCGATACCGAACAAGATTGCTTGGATTTGCATGGAAGCGCCGGTTTTTATCGTCATGTTTTTGTTATGGAACGGATCGGAACGACAGTTCGAGACAGTACCGTTCTTGATATTCTTATTCTTCGAACTGCATTATTTCCAACGATCTTTTATTTTTCCTCTGTTGATAAAAGGCAAAAGTAAAATGCCGGCAGGCATCATGCTTATGGGAATTACCTTTAACCTCCTGAACGGTTATATGCAGGGAGAATGGATTTTCTACTTAGCACCGCAGGATATGTATACGAAAAGCTGGCTGCACAGCCCTCAATTTATAGTCGGGACAATCTTGTTCTTCACCGGCATGGCAATCAATATCCAGTCAGACCATATTGTCCGCCACCTCAGAAAGCCTGGCGACACGAACCATTATCTGCCTAAAAAAGGCCTGTTCAAATATGTGACATCAGCCAACTACTTTGGCGAAATCGTGGAATGGTGCGGATTTGCAATCCTGACCTGGAGTGCAAGCGGAGCTGTTTTCGCTTGGTGGACATTTGCAAACCTTGTACCTCGCGCAAACACCATCTACCATAAATACAAAGCGATGTTTGGTAACGAACTGGAAAACCGTAAACGGGTTATTCCTTTTATATATTGAATGATTAACTCATAATAGATATGGAAAAAGAATCTATACTGTTCACTCCCGGTAAAATCGGGCCGTTGACCCTGAGAAACCGGACGATACGGGCGGCTGCATTTGAAAGCATGTGCCCAGGAAACGCGCCTTCCGACATGTTGTATGACTACCATAAATCGGTTGCCTCCGGCGGGATCGGTATGACGACTTTGGCCTATGCGGCTGTTACGCAAAGCGGACTTTCTTTCGAACGTCAGCTCTGGATGCGCCCAGATATCATCCCCGGATTAAAACGCATCACCGATGCCATCCACAAAGAAGGAGCGGCCGCCTCCGTACAACTCGGACATTGCGGAAACATGTCTCACAAAAACATCTGCGGGTGCAGGCCTATCTCCGCATCCAGCGGTTTCAATATCTATTCCCCTACCCTTGTCCGTGGAATGAAACCTTCCGAAATCACAGCTATGGCAAAAGCGTTCGGACAAGCAGTTCATCTGGCGCGCGAAGCCGGAATGGATGCAGTGGAAATACATGCCGGTCACGGCTATCTGATCAGCCAGTTTCTTTCTCCCTATACCAATCATCGGAAAGACGAATATGGCGGTAGCTTGCAAAACCGGATGCGCTTTATGAAAATGTGCATGGACGAAGTGATGAAAGCTGCCGGTCAGGATATGGCAGTGTTGGTAAAAATGAATATGCGCGACGGCTTCAAAGGAGGAATGGAGCTTGATGAGACACTTGAAGTGGCTCGTACCCTGCAGAACGAATGCGGAGCACACGCTTTGATCCTTAGCGGTGGCTTCGTCAGCCGTGCCCCGATGTATGTGATGCGAGGTTCCATGCCGATTCATACGATGACGCATTATATGCCTTTCGGCTGGCTACCGCTCGGAGTCAAAATGGCAGGACGGTTCATGATCCCGTCTGAGCCGTTCAAAGAGGCTTACTTCCTGGAAGATGCCCTAAAATTCAGGGCGGCATTGAAAATGCCACTTGTCTATGTAGGCGGTCTGATCTCACGCGAGAAGATAGACGAGGTCTTGAACGACGGTTTCGAATTCGTGAGTATGGCACGTGCCTTGCTGAACGATCCGTCATTCGTAAACAAGATGAAGGAAGACGAACATGCCCGTTGTGACTGCGGACATAGCAACTATTGCATCGCCCGCATGTATTCCATCGAAATGGCATGCCACAAACATATTCAGAACTTGCCCAAAAGCATTGTCAAAGAAATAGAGAAATTAGAATATAAGTAATGGAAAAAGGATTAGCCATCATAACCGGTGCCGACGGAGGCATGGGACAAGTAATCACGGCAGCCCTCGCAAAAGAAGGCTATCCGGTGATTATGGCTTGCCTCGATCCGGAAAAAGCAGCCTCCCTATGTAACCGGATCCAGCAAGAAACCGGTAACACCCAGATAGAAGTGCGAAGAATCGATCTCGCTTCCCTTTCATCCGTAAACAATTTCACCGGTCAGTTATTAAAAGAAGGACGTCCCGTCAGCCGCCTGATGAACAATGCCGGCATCCTGACAACTCCGGTACGCAAAACAGAAGACGGGCTGGAAACAATCGTAAGCGTCAATTATGTGGCTCCCTACATGCTCACCCGCCAGTTATTACCATTGATGCAACCAGGATGCCGTATTGTAAATACAGTGTCCTGCACGTATGCCATCGGCCGGATCGAACCGGACTTCTTTGAAAAAGGAAGGAACGGACGCTTTTTCCGCATTCCGGTCTATAGCAATACCAAACTGGCGCTGTTATTATTCACCCAAGAGTTTGCCGAACGGCTGCAAGACAAAGACATCACCATAAATGCCTCGGACCCGGGAATCGTCAGTACGAACATGATCACGATGCAAGCTTGGTTCGACCCGCTTACCGATATCTTGTTCCGCCCCTTTATCAAAACACCGGCCCAAGGCGCGGCGACCGCCATCCATCTGGCTCTTTCGGATGAGGCGAAAGATAAAAACGGTTGTTGCTATGCCAATTGCAAAAAGAGGAATGTGTCAGAACGCATCCGGCATCATGCACAGCAAAAACAACTTTGGGACGATACGGAAACCTTGCTCCGACAAAAAGGAATCCGGTTCTGAACCGGCATGCACTTTTAGTTTCATACCGATGAAACTCCTATTCCATGCCTATGAAACTTCCGTTCCATGCCGAGGGAATTTCAGTTTCATACCTATGGAACTAAAAATTCATACAGACAAGATTTTGCAGATATAAATATAAATCGTACCTTTGCACCGCTTTTAACCCCGTACGTGTGATGGGAAATTAGAAAGCATAAACATCTAATTTTGAGTAACACAAAAATTAAAACAAAATGAAGACATTTCAATTAGAAGGAAAGTCAAGAGAAGTAGCCGCTACTTCTGCAGACCAGAAGAGAGCTTTGAAAGCTATGCGTAAAAACAACGAAATTCCTGCTGTACTGTACGGCGGCGAAAAAGTATCTCATTTCACCATCACAAAAGACAGTGTTCGTAACTTGGTTTACAGCCCTGAAATCTTTGTTGTTGAACTGACGATTGATGGCAAGAAGACAATGGCTATCGTTAAAGATATCCAGTTCCAGCCTGTAACCGACGCTATCCTGCACATGGACTTCTTGGAAGTGTCAGAAAACAAACCGGTAGTAATGGAAGTTCCGGTTGTTCTGGAAGGTCACGCCGAAGGTGTTAAAGCCGGTGGTAAACTGAACTTGCAGATGAGAAAGTTGAAAGTAAAAGCCCTTTACACAGCAATTCCTGAGAAATTGTTTATCAATGTCGATCACCTGGGATTAGGCAAGACTATGCAGGTTGGTGCATTACACTTCGAAGGCCTTGAACTGATGAACGCCAAGAACGCTGTTGTTTGCGCCGTTCAGTTGACTCGTGCCGCTCGTGGTGCTCAGGCTAAGGCATAATAAAATTATTATTCCTAAATAATGTAAGGGGAGAATATTCAACAGAGTATTCTTCCCTTTGTTATATACTAAAAAACAACATAACAATGAAATATCTGATAACAGGACTTGGAAATATCGGTTCCGAATATTTAGGAACCCGCCATAACATCGGATTCCGCGTTGTAAATGCATTGGTAGAAGATGCCGGAGTTCCTTTCACGGAAGAACGTTACGGTGCAATCGCACGGATGCGTATCAAGAACTGTGAGTTGATCATACTGAAGCCGAACACATTCATGAACCTGAGCGGCAATGCCGTCCGCTACTGGTTGCAGAAAGAAAACATTCCGGTAGAGAACCTGTTAGTCGTAGTGGACGATTTAGCGCTCCCGTTCGGGACACTCCGCCTGAAACCGAAAGGCAGCGATGCCGGACACAACGGATTGAAAAACATCCAACAGTTGTTAGGCACACAAGAATACAGCCGCCTTCGTTTCGGTATCGGCAGTGATTTCCCTCGTGGAGGACAGATCAACTATGTGCTTGGCAAGTTCCCACCGGAAGAGCTCCAGGAAATGCCGGAAAAGATAAAACGGGCGGTAGAAATCATCAAAAGCTTCTGCCTGGCCGGCGTACAGAATACAATGAACCAATACAATAATAAATAAATAAATGAACAATTGACAATGGACAATTAAATGGTTTTGTCACTAAAAAAGTCCATGTCTCATTGTCAATAGTTCCTTGTCTACAGTTTATGAATGAAGTCCGTATAGACAAATGGATGTGGGCCACCCGCATATTCAAGACACGTACCATAGCAGCCGAGGCTTGCAAGAAAAACAGGGTGATGATAAACGGAGTCAATGTAAAACCTTCCCGTATGATCAAAGTCGGAGAAGTGATTCAGGTACGAAAGCCACCTATCACCTTTTCCTTCAAGGTACTCGATTTAACAGAACGCCGTATGGGAGCCAAACTGGTGCCTGATTATCTGGAAAACGTCACTACTCCCGACCAATACGAAATATTGGAAATGAACCGCATATCCGGATTCGTAGACCGTGCACGCGGCTTAGGCCGTCCGACCAAGAAAGACCGTCGCGAACTGGAGCAGTTTACCGATCTGGGGATGATGAACGACGGATTTGATTTCGAGTTTGACTTCGAGGAGCCGGAAGACGAAGAGTAAACTCGTTTTTTCACAGCAAGGGCCGTAACTCCTTTTCAAATATTTGCCTGCTGATTATACGATAATGCGGCGAATAAGATTCTTCGAAAACCTTGCTGTGATGCCCCACATATTCTCCCCGGTCCAGACGGTCTTCTATTTCTTTGCAATCGGCATCGTAATCCGGCAAGGAAAGTTCCATAGAACGGATAATAGACTCAATCCGCTGCCATTCTTTTTGCCAATCGGCAACTGTAATAGGACGGACACCGTTCACGCTCCGGACAAACGCATCAAAGAATATATTATAAGGGACACGGCCGTTTTTGATAACCGAGAGGTTTACCCGAAGAAAGTTACCTTCCCACCCAGTCGGCTCCGCGATCTCTCCGGTACACTCCGTATAAGAGGCCAGTTCGCGACGCAAATAATTACCGGCAGCCGTCGTATCGCTGATGATATGTCCGGGACCGAATTTATCCTGAAAGAAATTTTTGTATAAGTCTTTCAAGGTTGATTTCGGATAGGTTTGCATCTGCCAGGAAACAGCTTCACGCACCGCTTTTTCGAAATCCTTCTTTTCTGTCGCCGAAAGACAGAGACAGAAAAGAAGGAACAAAGTCAGAAAACCGTACTTCCACATCGTTTATTTGATTACTTCTTTCAGTTTTTTGTGCAAATCCTCGCCAGTTATGTTTTTAGCGACAATCACTCCATCAGGATCCAGCAGGACATTGGCCGGAATACCACGAACCCCGTAAAGAGCCGGAATTTCCGAATCCCAATATTTCAAATCGGAAAGATGTGTCCAAGCCAGATTATCGTCGGCAATCGCTTTCATCCATTTGCTTTTATCCTTATCCAGGGAAATCCCCACAATCGTAAAGTTTTTATCTTTATATTCATTAAACGCCTTTACCACATTCGGATTCTCGCGACGACAAGGAGGACACCAGGATGCCCAGAAATCCAACAGTACATATTTACCTCTGAAATCAGAAAGCGAAACAGATACTCCCGCCGTATCTGGCAACGAAAATTCAGGAGCCACCTTCCCTATCTGCACATTTTCCAACTGCTTGATAATACCATCCAAATCTTTTACATACGGACAACCGGCCAGTTCGGAAGAAATCTTAGCACGAGTCGCTTTCAGTTCATCCAGCGGCAACTGGTAAGTGAAGTAACGATACAGATAAAAAGCGGCGGCAGGCGAAGCCGGATACTTGGTGATCAGACTGTCTATGTCATACCCTTCTTCAAAAACCTTCTCGGCATTCTCCTGAAAGATTGTATTGACAGGAGAATTACGGACCGTAATCGTTTCGCCGTCATTATTTATCCTCACATCCATATTCGTATTTTCGACAAAGAACTGAACCGGATAACTCATATCTTCTGTTGCCAGACCAAACAATAAAGGCTGATCCACTTCTCCCTTAAAAGTAAATTTTCCCTCTTTTAATTCTGCCGTATCGACATCAAAAAACATCTTATTCCGGAAGGACTTAAGATAGACTTTCCCTTCCGTCCTGCCGGTCACTTCTCCATTTATCACATAACCTTTCGGTGCTTCCTGGCAACTCGCCAACATCAAGGCCACCAAGACTGTTACTGCTAATCGTTTCATTTCTATTTGTTTTGTTTATTATTTAATCTCAGGGTGATGATATCGCCCTTTTTTCAGCGTTCCCCTTCCATATTCGATAGCGCGAACCGGACAGCGGTGGATGCAAGCGACACACTGCACACAGGTATCCACCCAAACAGGCTTCCCTGCCTGCATGCTGATCGTTCCGGTCGGACAAATCCGTTCACATAACCCACAGGAAATACAAGCATCCGTCACCCGGAAAGAATTACTTCCGATAGCCAGATGGGCAAAAAGAGGATAAATCCAGTAGCTTTTCAGACCGGGCATACTTCCTGTTCGATACAAAACAGCCTGCCGATCTTCCCGGATCGCTTCAATAATCTCAGCGACACGAGCCGGGGCATCCTGCAGTTTCCGTTCCTCCACATCTTTGTCGTCTACATCGAAACCGGGCAGCAAGATATAATTGTTCGGCATAATAACAGAGTATGCAGCCGTAAGTGACACCGTTCTTTTCCCTAACGCTTTCCCGATCAGCCGATCCGTATATCCACATTCATCTCCGCAGGTAGAAACAGAATAGACCGGTTGCCCGGCATATCCGTTCAAAGTCAGACGGGAAATAAAGCGTGTAACAGGCACCGCCGGTCCCCACGAATGCACAGGATAGACGAACAATATCTTTTCGTCCGGACGAACCGGATAAACCAAGCCTACCTCTTTCTTATGCAGTTCATCCGCAATTGAAATCAACGTTTCTCCCAACGCCTCACTCAGAGCCTTTGCCACCCAAAGAGAGTTTCCTGTTCCGGTAAAATAAAATATCATATTCTTAATTTTGTTTCAAACACAAAAGTAAGTATAATTCAAGAATACATCTCACATCAACCTTATTAAGAAACCTAAATGACTACGTTATGAAGATTACAATGGAACCTTACACACGTTATGATTCCTGTCTGAAGCCTACTTTTACTTTTGTGGAGATTTGGAGCGGACATTTTTTATATTTTAATTTGCATTACCATAAACACACACAAGATGAAAAGAGCTTTACTTATTTGGGCTTCGATGGTTTGCATGGCCGTTCATTTGGCTCCGGCACAGGATGCAGCAGTAAACAAAATCATCGAAATCGGTCAAACAGACAACCAGGTGATGGATCATTTAGATGTACTCACCAACCGCATCGGCGGCCGTGTGATCGGCTCGAACGCATACGATAATGCAGTTGAATGGGTTGCCTCGAAATTTACGGAATGGGGACTGGAAGTAGAACTACAAGAGGCCGGCACGCTGCCGGTCGGCTTCAACCGAGGACCGTGGTTCGGCAAACTGTTGGGTGAAAACGGGATGGAACTGCATTTCGTCACTCCCTCCTACACCGCCGGAACAAAGGGTGTACAACGCGGACATGTCTTACAGGAACCGCTTACCCAAAGCGAGTTCGACCGCATGAAAGGACAACTAAAAGGGGCTTGGGTGCTGATCAACGGGAAGAATGTCGGCTGGCCGGTCGACCGTTCCGCCAAAGGCGACTCCATCCGTGCTGCCACCATTGCCGAAAACAACGAAACGGCCAAAAAGAACCGCCAGATCATGGAGGATAACTGGCGCAACAATACCAACACCCCGCTACTGCCATTGAAAGAGGATGTCCCGGCCTTGTTCTACAAACAGATGTGCGAAGCCGGTGTATTGGGCTTTATCCAATCAGCTTCCGTTCCTTTGCGTGCACTCTATGACAAGGCTGTCATGCACGATCCGACTTTCACCTTCGATAACCTACCGGAAGTTTGCGACATCAAGTTGGACGAACACCAATACGCTACCATCAAACAGATGGTAAAGGAACGCCGTACCTTTTTCCTCGAATTCGATATCCGCAACCATTTCCGTATGGGGCCGGTAAAATACTATAATGTGATCGGTAAGATCAAAGGCTCCAAATACCCGGATGAGTATGTGATGGCGAGTGGTCATCTGGATGCGTTCGACGTGGCGACAGGTGGCGTGGACTGCGGTTCCGGCGTCACTCCGGTGATGGAAGCGGCCCGCATGATCATGAAATCCGGTGCGAAGCCTAAACGGACGATGTTATTCTGCGCTTTTGCTGGCGAAGAATTCGGATTGTTAGGTTCTACAGCCTGGGTGAAAGCCAATAAAGATAAGTTAGATAAAATCTCCAACTTGTTCAACCGCGACGGAGGCCCGACACCTCCCGTCGGACTCAATGTTCCGAAAGCGATGTATCAGGACTTCGTGAAGATATGCGCGCCCGTCAAGAAGATCCATCCCGACTATCCGTTCGAAGTGAAAGAAGCCGGCCCGTTCACCAAACCTGCCAAACCTGCCGGTACGGATGCATCCGTTTTTGCTGTCGAAGCAGTCCCGGCCATCGCCTTCAACGAAAAGGACATCAAAGGATACAACTTCAACTACGGTGAGATCTGGCACACCGAACGCGACACTTACAGCAAAAGTATCCCGGAATATCAGGAACATGCCGCTACAGTAATGGCGATCGTGACGCTGGGAGTGGCCAACTTGGAGCATCTGCTGTCAAGAGAAGGATTGTATAAATAAAACTTCAGAAAGGAATAACAAACCCATAGCTTTACAGAACTAACCCTATGCGTTAGTATCCATAAAGCTATGGGTTTGCGATATTTTTCGTACCTTTGCCCATTCAAAAGCAAATTAATAGGTATATAAGATATGATAACGGTTAACAATCTGGACGTACAGTTCGGAAAACGTATCCTGTTCCAGGATGTCAATATGAAGTTCACGCCGGGCAACTGCTACGGTATCATCGGGGCTAACGGCGCCGGTAAATCAACATTCCTCCGTGTTATCAGCAAACAGCTGGATCCTACACGCGGAACAGTGTCTTTAGGACCGGGTGAACGCCTTTCCGTATTGAGTCAGGACCACTTCGCATTTGATGAATACACCGTAATGGACACAGTGTTGATGGGACACACCACCCTTTGGGAGGTGATGAGCGAGAAAAACGCCCTGTATGCAAAACCTGATTTCAGCGATGCCGACGGTATCCGCGTATCGGAACTGGAAGAGAAGTTCGCCGAGATGGAAGGCTGGAATGCCGAAAGTGATGCCGCTGCCCTCTTGAGCGGATTGGGCATCTCGGAAGAATTCCATTACACACTAATGAAGGACATGAGCGGTAAGCAGAAAGTACGTGTCCTGCTGGCACGCGCCCTCTTCGGACAGCCTGATAACCTGTTGCTGGACGAGCCGACCAACGACCTCGACCTTGAAACCGTCATGTGGCTTGAAAACTATCTGGCGAACTTCGAACACACCGTGTTGGTTGTCAGCCACGACCGTCACTTCCTCGACTCTGTCTGTACGCATACGGTAGATATCGACTTCGGTAAACTGCAGATGTTCGCCGGGAACTATAGCTTCTGGTACGAATCCAGCCAGTTAGCACTCCGCCAGCAGCAGAACCAGAATAAGAAAGCGGAAGAGAAGAAGAAAGAATTGGAAGAATTCATCCGCCGCTTCAGTGCCAACGTAGCGAAGTCTAAACAGACGACCAGCCGCAAGAAGATGTTGGAGAAACTGAACATCGAAGAGATCAAGCCTTCTTCACGACGCTATCCGGGTATCCTGTTCACGCCAAACCGCGAACCGGGCAACCAGATATTGGAAGTAAAGGGGCTGACAAAATCCATCGACGGGAAAGTCCTTTTCCAGGACCTCAACTTCAACGTGGAGAAAGACGACAAGATCGTATTCATCAGTCACGACCCGCGTGCGATGACCGCCCTTTTCCAAATCATCAACGGAGAAGAAAAGGCCGATGCCGGAACGTTCCAATGGGGACAAACCATCACGACGACCTATCTGCCGCTCGACAACTCCAAGTATTTCAACTCGGATTATAATCTGATCGACTGGCTGAGCCAGTTCTCGCCCGACACGAACGAGGTCTTCCTGAAAGGCTTCCTCGGACGTATGCTGTTTTCCGGAGAAGAGCTGTTGAAGAAAGTGAGTGTACTTTCCGGAGGTGAAAAGATGCGTTGTATGATCTCCCGCATGATGTTGACGGATGCCAACTGTATCATCCTCGACACGCCGACCAACCATCTGGATTTGGAATCCATCCAAGCATTCAACAACACATTGCAGTCATTCAAAGGAAACATCCTGTTCTCCAGCCATGACCACGAGTTCATCCAGACGGTTGCCAATCGCATCATCGAGCTGACTCCGAACGGCATTATCGACCGTATAATGGAATACGACGATTATATTACCGATCCGATGGTTGCCGAGCTGAGAGAAAAGCTTTATAAATAAACAAGCATCGATAACTTTCCAGAAGAAAAACCAGATATGTGGATGACATATATCTGGTTCTTTCTCTGATACCTTCCCTGTATATGAAAAAAAGAATCCTCTTCCTCCTTACCCTATATTTCATGTGGTTACCATTATTGGCAATCCAGAAGCCTGTGTTTATGCTGTACCACCATGCCTTAGCGAGCGGATGCTCGCTAATCGATTACCTTAAGGTAATTACACACGGGTTACTGTTGGACTGTACGATAGCCGGCTATCTGACAGCATTACCTTTGCTGATGACGTTGGTTTCGGTATGGTTACCGGGAGCCTTTTACAGGAAGCTACTGAAAGGATATTTCGGAATCATGGCTATATTGATCGCGGCGATTTTCTCCGTGGATGTGGCTTTATACGGCTACTGGGGATTCAGGCTGGATGCGACGCTTTTCTTCTATCTTCAATCACCCGGTGATGCGATGGCAAGCGTACCGCTGGGACAGTTCTTCGCCCAGTTACTGATGTTTGCCGTATATGCTTTCGGGATATATTGGACGTTGAAAAGGTTTATCGTTCCGCTCTTCCCTGAAACACTGGTGCGGAAACGGTTGGGCGGAAGCCTTATCATTATCCTGTCAGGAGGGATACTCTTCATTCCGATACGAGGAGGCGTAACGACTTCGACGGCGAACGTGGGGATGGTATATTTCAGCCAAAACCAATTCCTCAACCATTCGGCAATCAATCCTTGTTTCAGCCTGATCGCTTCACTTAGCAAGCAACAGGATTTTGCGGCACAGTTCAATTTTTTCCCGGAAGAGGAAAGGAAGGAGGTAATGGATACTTTGTCTCCGCACTCGATGCGGGGACGCAAAGGGACGAATCCCACAGATGCAGATTTACAGCAAAAGCCTCTGCAATCCCTTCTCAATACCTCACGACCGAATATATTGATTATCCTGATGGAAAGTTTCTCGGCAAACGCGATCGGAGCGGTCGGCGGAGATTCCATCATCACGCCTAACCTGAACCGATTGAGTCGGGAAGGAGTACTTTTCACAAACATGTATGCCAATTCGTTCCGGACAGACAGAGGAATCGTTTCGGTGTTAAACGGATATTTGGCACAGCCGACCACTTCCATCATGAAGTATCCGGCAAAAAGCCAAACACTCCCCTCTATCGCCAAAACTCTGACAAACGAAGGATATGTTGCCGACATGCTGTACGGAGGCGATATCAACTTTACCAATATGCAGAGTTATTTCTTCAGTTCCGGTTACAGCCGGATCACGGCAGACCGTGACTTTCCGCTCACCAGCCGCTTGAGTAAATGGGGAGCGAACGACGATGTGACATTTCGCCACCTGTACGAAGACATCAAAAACCGGGACAACCAAGCTCCCTGGCTCAGCACTTTCCTGACATTAAGCAGCCATGAACCATTTGAAGTTCCCTACCACCGGTTGGACGAAATGGGGCTGTATCCGAACTCGGTTGCCTTCACGGACAGTTGTATCGGCAACTTCATAGACAAATTGAAAGAATTGCCTGTATGGAAAAATACGCTGGTTATTTTCGTTTCCGACCACGGATATCCTTATCCGAAAGATGTGGTCAACTATGAACCTCGCCGCTACCATATTCCGATGCTTTGGATCGGCGGTGCGGTGAAAGAACCTGTCGTGATTGACAAATTAGCCAATCAGACGGATCTTGCCGCCACCCTATTGAACCAGTTAGGGATCGATCACGGCACTTTCACTTTCAGCCGGAACATCCTAAATCCCAATTATCCGGAATATGCATTCTATACTTATTCTAACGGATTCGGGTTTATCGACAGCACCGGTATATCCGTCTATGACAACGAAGGAAACAAACCTCTGATCAAAGCCCCCCGAAAAGGCAGTGACTTGCGGCTCCGCAAAGGAAAGGCACTCTTGCAAACCTTGTATGACGATTTAGGGAACCGATAGCCTTTTTATTGCATTCTGCATAAGTTTTGCAGGAATACTGCAATGCCTACGCAGAATGCAATGGTGATCCCCACGCTTACTCCTCTTGCTTCTCTTCCGTCAACAGCTTGCCATCATCATCCCAAGTACGCCAAATGCCGCTTTTCCTTCCTTTAGCATAAAACATTTCGAAACGAAGAATGCCTTTATCGTTCCACACCCGCCAAGGTCCGTCTTTTTGCCCATCTTTATAGGAAGCGATACCGGTCAGTTGCCCGGCTTCGTTATAAGTACGCCATTCTCCATGAAAAATGCCGTGATAGTAAGAACGGACTTCCGCAATCTTGCCATCAGGATAGTAAATCACATAAGTTCCTTCGGGACGGCCGTCTTTGAGGAAAAGCTCCATCTTCAACATACCATCATCGTAAAACTCGGTATAGCGGCCAGTGTAAGGAGTTGTTTGAGACTCGTCCGTATAATACTGGCCTTCACTAAGGAACAAGTCCTGCGCCTGGATTGCCAGGGCAGAACTTGCCAATAATGTTGATGTCAATAATAATCTCTTTATCATCTTTTTAATATTCAGTGTTCTGAGGATCCCAGTTTGTCCAACCGGCTGTCCAATCGTTTGTTCCATCAAAAGCTCCTTTGTAAGTTACTTTTTCAAAAAAGCTGTTATTCAAGACTTCATCAACAAATTCGGCTCCTTGTACGGCAGAAGCAACGACAGAAGAATAGTCACCGTCTTTTGAAATAATTTCGTTGGTGGTTGCCAAAGTTGTATTGTTACCAGCGCGGTTGAAGAAGTTCTCGCTTACCTTTTCGTCATCGTAGAAGTTCTTCCACATACCGGCAAAGATTACATTCTTAACGGCGATACCATCATTTGCCGTACCTTTCTTATCCGTTGCACGAAGTCCGTAAGGCCATCCCGTGAATACGGAGTTGTAGACATTCAAACTCGAATTACGGCGCAGGTGCATGGCAGCCTGGAATTTACCTCCTTTGGCTCCATTAGCGGCATCGGCTGTCTTTGCTTCAACCTCGGCTTGTGTCATATCTGAAACCTTTCCATAGAACGGACCGATCAAAGTCACGTTGGAGAAGACAGGCTTCGTAAGCGGGGTATTGGAAGAACCACTTGCATCATTATCGGATTCGAAGCCGTTAGAGTCGGAAGTATCAGCGATGTCCTTGTCACGCACGCTCAACAGAAACTGCAAGTTACCCGTATAGCCGTAATCGGTATCGAAATCATCGTCCCAACCTTTGTAAGCAACCAAATGCTTAGCATTGACCGTTCCACCGAACCATTCATACGAATCGTCATTAGAATAAGACACCTGTACGAACTCCACTTCCGTACCACTACCGACACCACCGAATGTCAGACCGTTGATCTCCTTGTCGGGTTCCAAAGGATAGCCAGCAAATTCAATACGGACATATTTCAACTTACCAGAGCTTTCACCATTAAATTCATCGGAGGTCGTGTTACCATATTCCGTTCCGGGTCCACCCTCGATAACCGGTCTTTTTGTCTGGTTTACACGAGCATTACCGCAGATAATCAAACCTCCCCAGTCTCCCGTCGCACGCTTGCCCGGTTCTTTATCGGAAGTAAAGACGATCGGTTTGTCAACCGTACCTTCAGCCATGATCTTCGCACCCGGTTCGATAATCAAAGAGGCAGCCTTTTCACCGGAAGAAACAGATATACCCTTGATGACCGTTCCAGCTTCAATTGTCAACGTAGCACCCGGTTTTACATAGACAAAGCCTTTCATATAGTTCTTATCAGCAGCATTCAGCGTAAGATCGGATGTTATCTCTCCCTCCAAGATCACTTCTTTGGAAGACGGAGCATCATTAGAAACAGTCACAGCACAAGTTGCCGTCTTATTGCCATCTTTTGTCGTAGCGGTGATCGTAGCAGTACCCTCGGTAACCCCTGTCACCTTACCGGCATCTACTGTTGCCACCTTTTCATCGGAGGAACTCCATGTTATCGTTTTATCCGTTGCATCGTCCGGAGTAATGGTGGCAGACAATGTCACGGACTCGCCAACCTTGACAGTTGCAGTCGTAGGACTTACGGCAACAGCCGATACAGCTATAGAGCCATCAGGCTTGTCATCATCACTACAAGATACAGTTCCAAACATAACGGCCAACGCACATACAGAGGCCAAACCTTTCAATAGAAATCTGTTCATAATAAAAACATTTTGTTTGTAATAGAGATATATTCTAATTCACTTTAAAACTTGAGGGAAACACCGACATTAATATCCACTCCCGGACGGTAGCTGCGTACCAACTGTTCACGTTCACGCTTGCCGCCGTTCTGGTCCGTCAACTTCACGAACTGTTTGTATTCGATTTTAGAGTTCAGCATATCCTGAATCCCAGCTTTGATCTCGACAGCTTTGCCGATCTTCTTCGAAAAAGTCAAATCCAGGGAATTACGAGGCATCTCATATATGTCGGGAATATCTTCATTCTGGTCCTGCATCGGGACACCGACCGACTCGATGCGCTTCCCGATACGGTTGTAAAGTAGCGAAGCGGAGATTCCCTTGTCATCGTGCTGATAAAACAGACCGGCATTCACCAGATAAGGAGATTGCCCCGCCAATGGCCGGTCACGCTCAGGCGCTCCTTCCTCAAAGCGGACACGGCTATGGATATAGGCGGCATTACAGACCAAGCTCAACCCTCTTAATCCGATAAAGTCAAGGCTTTTCTTCATATCCAACTCAATGCCGAACGTCTCGGCATTCTTCGCATTGTGATAGGTATATTGTAAACCGGAACCCGCCTCGTTATAGGTTTCCTCGATCGGATCCTTGAACCGTTTGTAGAATGCACCGACTGTTATCATCTCGCCGGATGCCGGATAGAATTCATAACGCACCTCCAGATTGTCCGCATAAGCATTCTTCAATTCGGTATTACCGACTATATTCGCATCCCGCTCGAAATTAAAATACACATATGGTACTACCTCACGGAACTCCGGCCGGTTGACCGAACGGCCGTAAGCAGCACGCACAAGGTGTTTCGCAGACAGGTTGTAAGAGATATTGACGGAAGGGAAAAAATCGCTCGTCCGGTTATCCAAGTGAACAGGAGTCGTACCGTCTGAACTGTAACCATCCATTTTAAGGTTATAATATTCCATACGGACACCGATATTGGCATTCAGCGCCTCCCCGTAGTTCAACTTGGCAGAGACATAAGCGGCTCCCAAGATATTTTCGGAAGTATAGGAGTCGCTGTTCGTCGTCGTCTCACGCATCCATATCCTGTCTGCCGAAATGTTCTCATCACAGAACAGCCCCGTATAATCCCAATCGGCATACCGGTCATACCCTTTACCTAACAGATTGTAACCGAATCGGCGAGCATCGAACGTACGACTCTTATATTCTCCATAGACACCACCGTCAAGAACAGGGGCGAACTTGTCGGATACAGTGAACTTATGTTCATAATTGGCAGCGAGCGAAACACCGTGATCCTTCAAGTCCTGGTAATAGCGCATCGGATCGGATACATAGTAATTCGGTAAGTCCGTCTTCGTCTCGTCGAGGATGGAATTGACGATCTTGCGGTCCGGTTCCCGATAGGCAGCAAAAGCATAGCCGGCAGTCCAGTCCACTTTGTTGATATCCTCCTGTAACGTATGCGTGCCGCCAAGTTGCCCTGAATAGGTCGTACGTCCGGTATAAAGGGATTCCCACTTGCGGATCGCCTTGTCAGAATAATAGTTCATCCCCTCCCTCTGTGTCAGGGCGGAAACACCACGCTGGCTGAAAAAGTTACGAAACTCGTATTTATGATCGCCTTTCATAAACGACCAGTTGAACAAGGCTCCTAACTTGGAGGTATTCTTATAGCGGACATCGTTGTACTCAAAGCGCGGACGTGAGAGATCGTTCGCCACATCATAGGCGATATAGTTGTTATTCACCGTCTCCGAATAATCGTAGCCGGTACTCCAGTTCACATTCGCGATATTCCCGATCTTCCAGTCGCCTGCATCGAAGGAGCGGTGTGAAGTGAGCGAAATCTTTTGGTCCGGAATAGCCGTGAACCTGTTGATTCCCCACCTCTGGTTGATCCGCCGTGTAAAGGCAGCGGCTTCCTCTGTCGAATAATCCCCTAAATGAGAAGGGAAAGAAGAGGGCAAACTCCGCACCCCGGCCCCAAATCCGAGATAGTCCTTCCAACTCCCGTCCGTCAGCTGGAAACTCCGGAAAGTAGCATTCGTATTAAATCCCATCTGGTAAGATACGTTGAAGGTATTCCCGTCCGGTATATTCTTGGTCATCACTTGCACGAAACCACCGGAGAAATCGGCTGGTAGCTCGGCAGACGGACTCTTATAGACCATCATATTGTCGATCAGCGAAGAAGGAAGCACATCGAACGAGAATGCCCGGCTGTCCGTCTCGCTCGAAGGAGTGGTCGCCTCGTTCAGCCATACATTATTATATCGTTGCGCCAACCCCCGGACCACCACAAAACGGTCATCCACGATCGTAAGCCCCGGAATACGGCGCAACACCTCGGCGGCATCACTGTCCTGTGTCTTGCCGATCTGTTGGGCTGAAATACCGCTTACGACCGGTAGGCTTTTCCGTACCGTATTGATAATGGCGGTTTCCGTTCCCAACTTTCGTTGTGCCACGACCACCACATTCTGAAGTTGCAGGTCGGCATCGGATAGTTCGATTCTCAGCACCGACTCCTGATGGGCTTTCACCACGACATCACGAATGGTTTCCGATTTATAAGAGACATAAGAAGCGACAATCGTATATTTTCCCGGTTTGACATTCTCTATACGGAAGTTTCCCTCCACGTCGGCAATGGCCCCCACCGTAGTCCCTTCGATTACGACCGAAGCACCGATCAGCGCATCTTTGAATTTGGCATCCGACACCGTTCCGCAAATAACGCCTGTCTGCGCCCAGGCAGACAACGAAAGAAAACTCCCCAACAACAAAAGAAAGAACCTCTTCACATTTCCTGTTTCACACTTGTTTCCCATTCCTTATTACTTGTTACATTTATTTGCCGGCAAAAGTAGAAGGGACGTATTGCAAGAAGATGTAAACAGAATTACATTGTAAAAACGATTATTACAATCCGTTGACAACAAAAAGAAAGCAACCATTTGACAAAGCGACCACCCATAGCAGATTTTACGAGAAAAAAGGCTGCTAAGAAACTATTTATAGTATCTTTGGAAACAATTAAATAAACAATATACGATGAACTAGGTCATGCGCAAACTCCCAATCGGAATACAAACCAGCCTCCACAGGTTCGGCAAAAGAAGCCTCATCCCCTACCAAAGTGACAGACGTGACATCGTCAAAGTCTGCATGGAATTTGCCGAAGAACAGAATATCACAAGATGGCTATGTGAATAACAAAACTATCACAACGACCGCAGAATGGACATACACACTTTATACATCATCGCTTATGCCACCAGCACCACTTCCAGCCTGGGCAGTTGCGCCATCCTGCTGTTCTTGAACTACGGCAATATCGAGACAAACCCTGTTTACCTGAAGGCACGGCGGATCCTCGCATTTGCGACCTTCCTCGTGGCCATCGGTCTCCTCATCTCGCTTACCACCAGAAAATGGCAACCCGTCGGATGGGACATCGCCTCGTTTCCCGTCACCCTGATCGCCTCCTCGCAAACCCTGCTGTTCACATTCTCACTGATCCTGCTGTTCAACGAACAGTATGCCACCCGGCAGCGGATCCTGCTGCACGCAATTCCTTCCCTCCTCTTCACCCTGGCCTACGCCGGAGCATGCCTGATCTGGAAAGACCACCCCGTCTATGCTTACTCGGAATGGAAGTCACTGGTCACGAATCCGCCTTCCCTGATCCGCACGCTCTATCTGCTTGCCTACATCATCCAGTCAGGCATCTATGCAAAACTATTCCTGCACGAACGACATACTTACCTCTCCCTCTTGGGAGGAGTGAAGACAGAAGACAGGTGGCTCAAACTCGGACAGGTGACAAGCGCGTTCTTCCTTGCCTCAGGCATCGGCCTTTGTACGCTGAGCCTCGCCTTGAATCCTTACCTGCCTCACGAAATCACCGTGACCTTCCTATTCACCGTTTTCTATTTCGCCTTCGGAATCTTCTACGCAAACTTCAGTTCCACCTATCGGGATGTCCGAACCCGCATCCGTGAACAGAACTCAGCCTTTTCTCCTCCCGCCGGAGCGGACATGGAAGAATTGATCTGCTACCTCCAACCGGATGACGACAACAACCGTCTCTTCAAGGACATAGAAGCCTATTTTCAGAAAGAGCAGCCCTATCTGGACCCTGACTTCAGGATATCCGACCTGCCCAGGACCATCGGTGCAAACCCACACAAGCTCTCGACCGCTGTCGGCCGTGCCACCGGGCTGACGGTCCAAGACTACGTACTCCGCCTCCGCATCGGCCACTCCGCAGACCTGCTGCTACTGCCCGAAAACGCCGAGCGCACGATCGAGGACATCGCTTTCTCGTCCGGTTTCCAGTCTACAAGCACCTACAACCGGAATTTCCTGAAACTGATGAAAACAACCCCTTCCCGGTTCCGGAGCCGCACATGACAGGAATACCCCCGCCCTCCCGAGAGGAACACCCCTGTCCGCCCGACGGACAAAACTACATCATACTCATCATTGCTGATTTCGGGCACAACTTTACGGATTTTGGGCATCCTTTCTGTCCTTCTCTCCCCATCTTTGCCTCCAAACGGTTAACGCCCGGCCAACCACCGGGCACTTAAACATTGGAATCATGACCAACGAAGAAGAACAGATCGCTCTCAACATCGATCTCTACGACAACATCATGACGGAGAAGGAAGGCGACTACACCGGCCGCCCTCGTATCACCGGCACTCTGTACAACAAACAGATAGCCGCCCGTATCGTGAAAGCAGGTACGGAGTACAAACAGGAAAGCATCGAGTATATCCTCGATCGTGCCGACAAAGCGAAAGTAGAAGCCATCGCCGAAGGTAAGAGCGTAATAGACGGCGTCGGGCAATACCTCGTCACCGCACGCGGCTCGTTTATCGGTGAAAACGCGCAGTTCGATCCTGTCAAACATTCCTTAGGCGTTTCCTACACGCCCGGTCAGCTTCTGCGCAGCCAGCTGAAAAAAACCAAAGTCGTCTGCAATGGCACAGCCAAAACAGGTCCGGTCATCAATTCCATCACCGACAGCACGACCGGCAGCGTCAACGAGATCATCACCTCGGCAGGCCCCGCCGTGATCAGTTGCAGCAATGCCAAAGTGATAGGCGACGACCCGTCTGTCGGCGTCTTCCTGACCAAGGACGAAGAGGGTGCAGCTCCGATGAAATGCCCGGTCATCATCCGCAACGCCCCATCCGAACTCACCGTCATGCTCCCCGCCATCGAAACAAAGGTTCTGTACACGCTGAGCGTGACAACACAATACAGCAGCAGCAACAAGATGCTGAAAAACCCGCGCACCTACCGCTTCCCCATCCTCTTGAGCGACGGGAAAAGCAATGACGAGGAACGCCCCGGCGAACTCTGACAACGATGGAGACGTTTCCTTCGAGCCAAGGGAGAGGCTCCCTCGCCTCGAAGGAAACATCTCCACTACCTCCAAGTGAATCTCTCCCTTGCATCCAAAGGAGGCATTCATCAAATTGGATGCTTTTTTCATAACACCTAAATAACTACATACACATGAATAGAGATTTAAATATCAAAAGTACAATACGCCAGATTCTTGGCGTATTGATTAGTATCATGATACTAATGCCATTTACGGTATCCTCTCAAACCGTCACAACCACCATCGACTGCGCAAACGCTACAACAGACATAAACGGCAACGGATATCGTTGGGACCTCAGCAACAAGATACTGGCTCTTGACGGAATAGACCTAAGGACAAGTCAGATGATGGGCATAGAGCTTCCTCCCAATTCAACAATCATGCTACAAGGAGACAATTACATCGAAGGAGCAAGCAGGGCCATCCTCTTCAATATCGGTTCCACAGAGCAAGACCCAGGCGGAACCCTGACTATAAAGGGAGACGGAGCCTTAACCCTGAACAGCACGAACACCCCCAGCGCCATTTTTAACGCAGGTACGAGCACGATCAAGAACAAAGCCATACTTGTGATAGAAAGCTCGACCGTCATCACAAACGGCCTGTCGGTAGGAGGCAATGCCAAAGACGAAAACGGAGAGTGGGGAAAAACGGGTGAAACAATCCTCAGGAACAATGCATGGTTGGATATCACTTGGGAAAAAACGACCAATCCTTCCGGTTTACCTCTCTACAACCACAACATAAAGGTGGAAAATTCCGTTCTGTTCTACAACTACCGGAACACCGGGACATTAGGATATTATGGTGAAGTATACGGAGACGTGACACTGTCAGGAGACTGCACCATCAAGAACGGACAGACGCTTTTCATCCCGACAGGCTGCTCGCTCACCGTAAACGGAACACTGGATAATCAAGGAACCATTTATAGCAAAGGTGCACTGACCGCAAACCAGATAACAGGAAACACGGTGACCAAAGACAAGGTTGACCTCAACGGGACAAGTTACAAAACATGGGCGGAGGCAACAGCTGCACTCGCAGGTTCCGAAGAACCGGTCAATATCATCACTCTGTTAGACGACGAAACAGCTACAAGCACACCTCCAAAACCCTGTATCATAACAGGCGACGGAAAAACGTTGACATATGCCGGCGACCTCGAACTGCAAGCCGCCCTTACCTTCAAAAGCATCAAACTGAACATGAGCACCATTTATGCCAACGGCCACGATTTGACATTCGACGAGTCTGTCGATTGCCGCCCGTCGACATACACCAACAACGGCAACCCCCTGACCGGCATACGTAACATCTGGGGAGGAACTAAAGACAACAATACGATCGACAAAACCAATATCGTAATCAAAAGCGGACAATTCGGCTGGATCTACGGCGGCGGCAATGCCGGTAACATCACAGGGACAACCAAGGTGACCATATCGGGCGGAACCGTGAACAACTCTGTTTTCGGTGGAAGCCATGCCGCAGGAAGCACAGTCGGCAATACCGAGTTGAACATTACCGGAGGAACTCTAAACTATATCTACGGAGGCGGCTGGAACGGGGACGTCACCGGTACAGCCACGACGAATATCTCTGGCGATAACACGGTTGTCAGCGGCTTTATCATCGGCAACACGGAAGGAACCGGCACGGCAGGCAACACGGATGTGACACTTGACACATCCGCAGATAATCCCATCCAGGAAGTACACGGAGCTGGTATTAACTACAATAATACAGTACACGGGAAAGTTTCGGGAAATGTCAATCTCACCGTTCTGGACGGCAGAATCACCGGGAGCCTGATCGGTTGCTCCTCAGCTGTCGAGGGGAAGATCAACATAAACGTGAAAGGAGGAGAGGTCAAAAGAATAAGTGGCATCGACTATTCCTTGTCTGCAGATTCACCAACTCCCACTTACAGCGGAATAATCCAGATCACCATAGAAAAAGGCCATACCACCATCGGACAAATAGACAGCAACAATAACCACAAAACACATGTAACCTACAGAAACTGCGGAACAGCCGACACTCCCTATCTGATTTCCGAACTGCGCTCCATCGATAAAGTCATCCTGGAAAACTCTTTTATCAAAGAAAAGGACCAGACATCGGCATTCAGGCTCGACATGGGGAACGGAGAGACTATGGAAATAGAAGGGACCGGACTGACCGGAGATTTCCATCTGGTCAATTTGAACGGAAAAGCATCGGATAACCAGTCGATTATCACGGCTTCCGAACTGTCGGGTACATACAGTTTCACCCATAAGGCCGACAATAAGATGCTCTATAAAGCCGGTTTCAACTACCGCTATCCGGGTGACGCCACATTGTGTGCCATCACCCTTCCGACAACGGTCGAGAACGGCACGCTAGCTCTCAAAGGCACGATCGGAGCCGACCAGGGAGAAACCCTCTTTGAAAACGGTGACCAGGTCCCAGCAGGCACACCGACGACTATAATCGCCACTCCTTCACCAGGATATAGTATCAAAAGCTTCTCTGTAAGACAGGGTAATAACAATGTGACGGTTGATACAGATGGCAGCTTTACTGCTCCCGACGGTGATTTTACAGTCGCTGCCGAGTTTAAGAGGATATATACTCCGCCGGCAGCCACCTACCACACCGTCACTCTCCCCTCCGTGGAAGGTGCGACACTCAGCAAGCAGGCAGGTGACCATACGGTCGAGGAAGGATACAGTTTCACCTTCGCCATCACCTTGGATGAAAACTATAGTGAGTCCATCCCTGTTGTCACCACCGATCGCGGCGAGACGATCATACCGGACACGAATGGCAGATACAAGATCAACAACGTGGCTGAAGACATTGTCGTCTCTATCTCCGGCATCGTGAAGAATCTTCCAACAAGTATCAAAAGTATCGAAACAGACACGAAGATATGGACCGCCGACGGCACGATCTTCATCCACACCTCTTCCCCGCAGCAGATACAGGTGGTAAACCTCGCCGGAAGCACTCTCTTCTACCGCAACATTCCGGTAGGCGACACACGGCTCAATGGATTGGCAGCAGGAGTCTACATTGTACGCTTCTCAAGAGAAATGCCACGGAAAATAATCGTACGCTAACCCTGTTTATTATATGCAAACTGAGGGCGATCGCGACCGCCCCCACATAAAAATCCCCCTCTCTGCACACAGCCGGGAGGGGGATTCACGAACAGTTCAAAGACGAGGTGCTGCCGAACAATAAATTGTAAAATATTTGTTACATTTGTGACCTTAAAATTATTGCTCGATTGGGCACAAATAATCTATAGTATGAAGAACATTAAAATCTATCCGAAAGATTGGTTGCAGTTGCACCCTTATAAACAGTCAGATCCGACAGATTCCTATTATACCAATATCGCAAACCGTATTTACGGCATGTTGGAAGAAACACGTCTTGCCTATTCTTTTGAGAAGGACGAGGTCAAACAGATCAGTATACGCATGGCTGCCTATTTCGAAGATGTGATTTCCGGTCTGAATATCTGGCGCTCATTCATCACGGAACACAAAGCCTTATACGGTAAATTCCTGCCGTTTTATACACCTGACGATCACTATTATGATGACGAGGTCAACTACGAAGATATCCGGTTCTTGCTTTGGCATTACACACAGCAGTATCATGGGTTTCACAAAGGCACATTCGTCAGTCCCGACAATGCGGCAAACGGCGACACAGCCAAACTGATCTACCAGATGTTCTGTGACGAATGGACAACTGCACCGGAGAACGAACGGCTGCAACAGCTCTTTGCTTCGGAAACCCGCTATGAGGATGTCGACAAATATAATGAGTTACTTCACTGGTTTCATTATCAATGTTACCTGTTTACCGATTCACACCAGGAACTGACAGATACAGTTAAGGAATATTGGGAACAAACGAAAGAGAAAGACGAGCAGTTCATCATGACCGCCTACGAGGCTCTGGCACATATTTCCAAAAGTGCATTTTTGGCTTACACGGCTCCCAAATGGCTTTCGCTGATCTTTCCGGCAGACCATCCGGATCACAGCTTGTTCGTTGAAGAAGGTGAAAAGTCACAGGCATTCAAAGAACCGGTGTCCGAAGAGAGCAAGAAAATGCTGACCGAGCACTTTGAGAAATTCACGGCAGCGGCAGAAGGCAAAGCACTCCTTTATTTCCAAAACAAGCAGGAATTCCTCGATTTCCTGACGAAGATCGGCATCGAGACGGAAGGAGCGACAGGCGATACCGCCTCCCGGAAATTTGCCGTTTATGCCACTCCGTCAGAAGGTTTGCAAATCCTAACCGACGGTGTTGAGTATATCAAAGACGAAAACAATCCTTTCTACAATCAGAAAAAGGCGGAAAACCAAGGTTTGTCCTTCTTCATGATCCGGAAATGCAGCCCGTATCTGCTGAGAATATTGGAAGAAAAAGGCATGTTAGCCGATGCGCAAGCGAAGAGCCTGGCCGGTGAAGAACGTAGCAAAGCGATCGTTCACGAGAACTGGGAGTTCCTGATGCGGTATTTCCTTCGGGAATATTGATTGTTACTTTTCTCCCAAGAGAAAAGTAACAATCAATATCGATCAGCCGGATACCGGATTCCCAACTGCCTGCGCACCTCATCGATGATCTCCAACGTGATCAGGGAGTGTTCGTGGCTGTTGATTCCAGACTGGCGTTTGCCGGACAGAACCAGATCGATAAACTCCGCCACCTCATAATAATATTCATCCTTGTCCGTCACGACGCTTATATCCTGAGCTTCGGCAGAGGGACCTCTACCGGAAGCGGCCGCCAGACGGGGAGTATATTTTACCTCTCCGATTATATTGATCCGGTCGAGCGTTATGTTTCCCTCTTCTCCCTGTATCTCTGTCGGCAAGGATGAATTGGCTATCTTGGAATAGAGAACGGTCGCATTCATCCCTTCGTATTCGAAATTGACGGCTCCCTGTCCGTCCGCACCGGATGAAAGAACGATTCCTGAAGCATCTATCTTTTTCGGACGTCCGAACAAAACGACCATCGGATAAACAGTATAAATCCCGATATCCATCATCGCCCCGTTCGACAATTCCGGCCTGAATGCGTTCAGCACAACTCCCTCCTTGAACTTATCATAGCGGGAAGAATACTGACAATAGCAGGAAAAATAACGCCGTATCGTTCCCAAGCGTCCTAAGTTTTCCCGCACAGACCGAAAATTCGGGGTAAGGATCGGTTTCATCGCCTCCATCAGCGTAACGTCATATTTTGCAGAGGCTGCGATCATCTCCCTCACCTCCCACGCATTCGAAGCGAAAGGTTTCTCACAGAGTACATGCTTTCCATGCTTCATACACAAGATACTCTGCTCTGCATGAAGGAAATTAGGCGATGCGATATACACGGCATCGATCAACGGGCTTTTTGCCATCTCTTCCAAAGAGGTAAAAGTATAAGGTATCTGATGTTTGGCGGCAAAGGCATCCGCCGTCTCCTGCCTACGGGAATAAACGGCGACCAATTCAAAACGTTCATCCTGCCGCGCCCCGGCAATCACCCAGTCGGTTATAAAGTTGGTTCCGACCACTCCAAAACGAACTTTTCCGGTATGTTTTTCCATATATTCCATTTCTTGTCAGCGTAATATTAATGTATCTCCCTCTATTGAAAGTTCGGGAACCTTGTCCGTAATACTCAAAGTCAGGCAATAGGGAACGGCATCTTCGAGATGGTTTGCTTTCAGGCGTCCTATATGATCCGTCGTATCCAGATAGGCAAGCAGGTTCGCCTTGTTGCCCGTCCACATATCCCGAGCAATCACGGCAGCATCGCTGCCCGCCTCATACAAACTGGTATTCAGTAACGCATCCGTCAAAGCTCCTCCAAAAAGCGTATCTTCTATATTCACCTTATCCTGCCAGCCAGAACAGAGCACGACCACATCCCGCTTATGGCGGACACAGTAACCGGCCACCGCCTGCAGATTGATGAAAGCTCCCGTTATGACCCGGAAAGCGGATTTGGCGATCGTGATCGCACGTGTACCGTTGGTCGTGGTGAACACAATATCTTTCCCGGAAACCTTTTCCGCCGTATAATCAAACGGGGAATTTCCGAAATCGGCAAAACCACATCGCTTCACATTCCGTTCCGCTCCGACCAGCCAGCCTTTTGCCTTATATGCCTCAGCCTCTTCAACGGTAGCGACCGGACGGATACTGCGCACTCCGTTACTAAAAGCGGCGGCCATCGTCGTCGTTGCCCGAAATACATCCACGACCACCACGATAGCTTCCGGATTATGATAGACCGGATATAATGCCGGTGAAAAACAAACATCTATTTTCATATCAAACGATTATTATACCTGCAAAAATACGGGAGATTTTAAACATTTCCCCTATCTGCTTGTTCTTTTATTACATTTTTGAATAAACGTTTTAAACTAAGTCGTATGAAAAGAATTGTATCTATGATGGTGATCTTCACCCTTCTGTTGGGTGGCATGACACATGTGCAGGCTCAGACAAGTAAAGCCGCAGAAAAAGCTGAAAAAAAGCAGGAAAGAAAAGAGAAAAAAGAAGAAAGGTTAGCTAAGGACGCCGTTATGGGCGAAGAAGCATTCAACAATGCCATGCAGGCTATCACAAACCGGTCGTTCGTGCTCGAAGCCAACTCCGTACAACCGTTGAACGGACGTGTTTACTATGTAAACTCAAACACTAACTTCGTTTCGTTGAATGACGGACAGGCCATGGTTCAGATCGCATCCAACTCTCCTTACCCCGGTCCTAACGGATTAGGCGGCATCACCGTACAAGGCTCGGCATCCAATGTACAGGTCAAACAAGAAAACAACGGAAACGTGTATCTGTCCATGAGCGTACAAGGTATCTTTATCTCTGCAACCGTAAACCTGGTATTATACAGCGGGACCAATAATGCAATGGTTACCGTAGACCCGAACTTCTCAGGAAACAACCTGACAATGAACGGAACATTGCTTCCTTATTCTGACTCCAATGTTTTCCAGGGAACCACTTACTAATTCATATATATATTAAACAACAAGGAAGGGCGGACCGATGATCGGTCCGCCCTCTCTTTTTTATGACAATCCGGTTTACTTATCGAACCGGAACATATTGTACGAATGCTTCCATCGCTTCATAAGATGCAAGGCCTAACTGATGATACAGTTCGGCAGTAGCACGGTTACGGTCTTCGGCACGCTGCCAGAACAAACGTTCGTCGTCTCCAAGGAACGGTGCACTTTCAGCCTGAGACTGGTGTTTCAGGATCGCGTTTCTCTTATGCCGCAATTCTTCGGGAGAGATAGGAACAGCCATTTCCACATGGTCCATTTCCCATTCGGCCCAAGCTCCGCGGTACATCCAGATGCGGCAGTTCTTCAGCCATTCTTCATCCTTCAGCTCGTCGATAGCTGCCAGAACGGCATTCAGACATACACGATGAGTTCCATGTGGATCGGCAAGGTCACCGGCTACAAACATCTCATCAGGTTTCACATCCGTTAGCAACTTCTTCACGATGGCAATATCCGCTTCGCTCAAGTCGTTCTTCTTCACCAACCCTGTTTCATAGAAAGGCAAGTCGAGGAAGTGGATATGATCGTCACTCTTGATCCCGCTGTAACGGGCACCGGCACGGGCTTCTTCCCGGCGGATCGTACCTTTCATAAAGAGGACATCGCGTTTTTCAGCTTCACCTTCCACCTTTTCATAACGGAGGAAATGGATGATTTCTTCGGCTTTCTTCTTAACCGTTTCGTCTTCCGTATATTTGGCACAAACGTCGCGCAGATATTCGCAATAGCGGATTACCTCTTCATCCCCTACGGCAATATTGCCGGAAGTTTCGTAAGCGACATGTACATCGTGATGCTGTTCACACAAACGATGGAATGTACCGCCCATCGAGATGACATCGTCATCCGGATGCGGACTGAAGATAATCACTTTCTTCGGATACGGAGTTGCACGTTCGGGACGGTTTGAATCGTCGGCATTCGGCTTGCCGCCCGGCCATCCGGTAATCGTGTGCTGGATATCGTTGAATACCCGGATATTCACATTATAGGCCGAACCGTACAGGGCGAGCAGTTCACCCAGGCCGTTTTCGCTATAATCCTTGTTTGTCAGTTTCAAGATCGGTTTGCCTGTCAACTGGCACAACCAAACGATTGCGCGACGGATCAGCTTGTTATCCCACTCGCAATTGGTAACCAGCCAAGGATGACTGATACGTGTCAGATCATACGCGGCAGACAGATCGACTACGACTTTCGCATTCGTATGATTCTGGAGGTAAGAAGAGGGAACAGCGTCACTCACTTTGCCTTCCACCGTTTTGGCGATGATCTTCGCCTTATCTTCACCCCACGCCATCAGGATCACATTACGGGCTTTCATCATGGTAGCGATCCCCATCGTAATGACTCCCGCAGGCACATTGTCCAGTGACGGGAACGTACGGGAAGCTTCCTTACGGGCAGTTCCTTCCAACAGAACCAGACGGGTACGCGAACTCAGCGTCGCACCTACACCGTTAAACATAATGTTGCTCGCATGTCCCACACCTAACAGGATATAATCCAAACCGCCTGCCTTCTGGATGTTTTCTTCGTACATCCGGCAGAAATCGATGATGGCATCTTTCGGCATGCATCCATCGGGAGCATAAACATTCTCAGGGGCAATATCGATATGGTCCAGCAAAGCCTCTTTCAGCTGTGCCACGTTGCCGGCAGAAGGAGAGACAAGCGGGAAGAATTCATATTCAACAAAGACAACCACGTTGCGGAAGCTCAGTTGTTCTTCCTTATGCATACGGATCAATTCTTTATATACGCTCAGCGGAGAACGGCCTCCGGGAATAGCCATCACAAAGTTTTCACCGATTTCCTGTTTCTTGCGAATCTGGTCTGCAATCTCCTTAGCGATGGCAAACGAACCTTCATCGGCCGATTCGTAGATGTTTGTCGGGATCTTTTCCAGACGGGTCAAAACTGAATGCTCAAAAGCATTCTCCGGACGATAATACCGCTGCGGTATTCGCGTCAGGGTAATCTGCGAACTAAGGTCTGTTTTCATGTTTAATTCTCGATTTAGTATATTATATCATAACTTGAATCACAAATATACTAATAAATAAACGAACTTAGCTTTACAGAGCATTTAAAAAATCAATACGGTTATAGGAAATATTGATATTACGGATTTTGGCAGAGATGAATCAAATGTATCATTTAAGAACCAGGTTCGCGGATGACACGGATCGGACGGATCTTAACGGATAAAATAATTCCAATCCGTTTTATCCGCGTCATCCACAAACCTGTTCTTCATTCTTTATCAGTTCTAATCTTCTTAAAACAGCGTATTGGCAGCCGGAACCAGGTTTCCCATCGACCAAACGGCACGGACAGTCAAGTTACGGTCCAGGATGATGATGTCGGCATCTTTTCCGCGCTGCAACGTACCCGTACGGTCGGATACCCCCATCAGGCGTGCCGGAGTTTCGGAAGCCATGCGAACGGCATCGGCCAACGGGATATTGGCTTTTTGAACCATCGTACGGACCAGCACATCCATCGTAGCGATACTTCCGGCAAGCGAAGAATGGTCGGCCAACTTGCAAACACCATCTTCAATGATAATACGTGAGCCTTCGTCCGGTTTCACATCGCTTGCAGCATAAGACAACGCATCGGTTACCAGACACGTGCGTTCCACACCTTTCAGCTTATACACCAAGCGAAGAATCGTAGAAGGCAAATGTTTACCGTCGGCAATTACTTCCACCGTCATATCATCCATCAGGAAAACACTTTCCACCGTTCCTTCGTATTTATATTCACGACGCTTGTGGAAACCGGGCATTGCGTTGTAGAACTGTGCCGCATGGGTAAAACCCGCCGCATAGGCTTCTTTGATATCCTCGAATTCGGCTTCCGTATGCGTAATGGCAGCCAGGATACCTTTCGACCTGAGATAACGGGCGAAATCATGCGCACCCGGCAATTCAGGACTGGCATCCCAACGCTTAATACAGTTCGTACTTTCCAGGATAGACATATATTCTTCCTTATCCGGATTTTTCACATCATAAAGGTTACCGGCCATCTTGGCATTCAGATACGGTCCTTCCACATGAAGTCCCAATACGGGACCGTCCTTTTCCGCCATCAGCTTCTCGCAAATGGAGACTGCCTTGCAGATCGATTCTTTAGGAGAAGACGACAAAGTGGGAAAAATAGTAGTCGCACCGTGTTTCATATGGGCGGCAATAGCACTATGGAAGGCTTCTTCCGTACATTCCTTAAAATCATGGCCGCCTCCGCCATGCACGTTCATGGCTACGAAACCGGGAATGATATACATACCCTTGGCATCCACCACCTTGGCGCCGATAACAGCCAGGTCGCTGTTCGTCACTTCCAGAATCTTTCCATCGCTAATCAATACGGAGCCATCCTTCAACCATCCCTGAGGGGTAAGGATCTGGCCATTTATTATTTGTGTCAGCATAAATCAAAACAGTTTATTCGTTCCTTCCACTAATTTACCCATCGCCCAGACAGCACGGACATTCAAGTCCTTATCCAGAATCTGGATGTCCGCATCCTTACCTCGCTGCAAAGACCCCTTACGGTCGTAAACACCCATGATGCGTGCCGGAGTTTCGGAAGCCATGCGAACGGCATCTTCCAACGGGATCTCGGCTTTCTGAACCATCGTACGGATCAGGCGGTCCATAGTCGCAATGCTGCCGGCAAGAGCTGAACGGTCGGCCAGCTTGCAAACACCGTCTTCGATGATCACACGTGGGTCAAACGCCGTCTGGCTGTCACTTGCGGCGCAAGCCAGCGCATCGGTGATCAGACAAGTACGTTCCACGCCTTTGATCTTATAAACCAGACGAAGGATCGTCGGAGGCACATGAATACCGTCGGCAACCACCTCGACCGTCATGTCGTCGATCAGATAAATACTCTCGACCGTACCTTCATATTTATATTCACGACGTTTGTGGAAACCGGGCATCGCGTTGTAGAAGTGCGTGGCATGGGTATATCCGGCTTCGTAGGCAGTCTGAATATCCTCGTATTCGGCTTGCGTATGACCGACAGATGCCAACACGCCTTTCGAGGTGACGTATTTACCGAACTGCATGGCACCCGGCAATTCGGGAGCGGCATCCCAACGTTTGATGCAATGTGTCTCTTCCAACAGGGGAATGTATTCTTCCGGATCCGGATTCTTGATATTTTCCGGTAACTGCCCGCCGGCCATCTTCATGTTGAAGTAATGCCCTTCCAGATGAAGCCCCAGGACAGGACTGTCTTTTTCCGCCATCAACTTTTCAGTCGTTGCAGCTGCTTCGCGGATCATCGGGATGGTCGAGGATGACAATGTGGGGAAAATACTGGTCGTACCATGCTGCATGTGAGCGGCTACCGCTGCCCGGAACGCTTCTTCGGTACCTTCCATAAAGTCACGGCCTCCACCGCCGTGAACATGGATTTCTACTCCGCCTGGCACGATATACATGCCTTTAGCATCTATCAAAGTGGCTCCTACCACTGCCAGATCGCAGTTAGTCACTTCCAAAATCTTGTTATCGCTTATCAGAACAGAACCGTCTTTCAACCAGCCCTGTGGGGTAAGGATCTTGCCATTTATAATCTGAGTTAACATAGCGCAAGAATTAAGTTTGTGTTTTTTAGTTTTAAGTAGGCAAAGGTAGGAAGATTTTCTAAAGAGAGTTAAAAACCAAGCGTTAATATTTACTTTTTCAAAACAGAGAAAGTAAGTCGGTCCAGGAAGGTTTTATTTAAGTGACAATAGCCATGCTTCTATTGTCAAACAGCCCAATCATTGACCTTTTGCCCTTGGTCGAAGATCTTTTCGCCCTTGGTCAAAAGCCCTTTCGACACTTGTCAAAAGCCTTTTCGACTAAGGGCGAAAAGTAAAAGAATGGTAGTAATGGCAGTAAATATCTGTGTATTTGTTTATTAGTTATAATTACAGTATCCTTATTTTAGCAGGATCGGAAATCCGCGCAATCCATGCTTAAATAGCAGGACTGCAAATCATCATTTATGATTCGTATCTACCAAGAATCGACTGCTAACTATTGGCTGCATTCAGTTCTTCCAGTTCGAGGGTCTGTTCCGTCCAGAGATCCATCGTGTCGGAAAGTTTCTTCTTCAATTCGGAATATTCGGTATATAAGGAAACATCCGCCGCCCCTTCGGGAGTGGCGAGCTTGGCCTCGATAGCAGCAATGGAGTTTTCGAGTTCCGTTATTTTCTTTTCGGATTCGGCTATCGCTTTTTCAACTTTCTTGATTGCCTTGCTTTGTTCCTTGCGGGCTTCATAAGAGAGCTTGTTTCGGGTCGGCTCCGAAGCGTTTCCTTCCATAGAGGTTGTCGTTTGGGTGGAACGTTCCAATTCGCACAAACTATCCATCTTCTTATGTTCCAGGAAATCATAAATACCTCCCAAATGTTCGATCACCCGTTTATTTCCGAATTCATAAACCTTGTCTACCAGTCCATCCAGGAATTCACGGTCGTGCGAGACGACGATAACCGTACCGTCAAACTCTTTCAAAGCATCTTTCAGCACATCTTTCGAACGCATGTCCAAATGGTTGGTCGGTTCGTCGAGGATCAACAGGTTCACCGGTTCCAACAACAGCCGGATCATGGCCAGACGGGTCTTTTCTCCACCGGACAATACCTTCACTTTCTTGTCCGACGCTTCTCCACCGAACATGAAAGCCCCCAATATGTCCCGTATCTTCAGACGGATGTCCCCCTGTGCCACGTAATCCACCGTATCGAAAACGGTCATATTCTCATCCAGCAACTGTGCCTGATTCTGTGCAAAATAGCCGATCTTCACATTATGCCCCAACTGAAGCTTTCCTGTAAAATCGGTGATCTCTCCCATTATGCATTTAACCAGCGTGGACTTACCTTCACCGTTCTTGCCGACAAAAGCGACTTTGTCTCCGCGGTTAATAGTGAAAGTGGCATGCTCGAAAATCAGATGGTCGCCATAGCGCTTGGCCACATCTTCCGCAATCACCGGATAGGAACCGGAACGGGGAGCCGGAGGAAATTTCAGGCTCAGCATAGCCGTATCCACTTCGTCCACCTCTATGCGTTCAACCTTTTCCAATTGTTTAATACGGGATTGCACCTGCACGGACTTGGTCGCTTTATAGCGGAAACGCTCGATGAAAGCTTCCGTATCGGCCAATTTCTTCTGCTGGTTTTCAAAGGCACGAAGTTGTTGTTCGCGGCGCTCTTTACGCAATTCCACATATTCGGAGTATTTTACCTTATAATCATAAATCTTCCCAAGCTCTATCTCTATCGTCCGGAAAGTCGTATTATCGATAAACGCCCGGTCATGTGAAACAAGGATCACCGCATTGGCACGTGTCGCAATGAAGTTTTCAAGCCATTGGATGGACTCTATATCCAAATGGTTGGTCGGCTCGTCCAGCAGCAGGACATCCGGCTTGCGGAGCAGGAGCTTGGCAAGCTCGATACGCATGCGCCATCCCCCGCTGAACTCGGAGGTCGGCCGGTCGAAATCCTCACGGCTAAATCCCAAGCCGATCAACGTCCGTTCCAACTCGGCATGGTAATTGTTTCCGCCCATCATCTGGAAATGTTCCGTCAGATGCGTGACACGGTCTATGAGGTTCTGATACGATTCCGTTTCATAATCTGTCCGCTCGGCCAGTTGCTGGTTCAGCCGTTCTATCTCCTTTTCCATCTCATGGATATGCTCGAAGGCATGTTCCGCCTCTTCGCGTACCGTCTGTGTATCCGCCAGCTTCATCTGCTGGGGAAGATAACCGATCGTCGTCTCCTTCGGTACGCTGACCGTCCCGGAGGTAGGAGACTGCAAGCCGGCAAATATTTTCAGCATCGTCGATTTTCCCGCACCGTTCTTTCCCACCAGTGCGATACGATCCTTCTTATTTACCACAAACGAAACATCATCAAAAAGCGTAAACCCGCCAAACTCAACTGTAAGTCCTTCAACAGAAATCATATTTTTTCTCTTTTATGGCTGCAAAGATACAATTTATCCATAAAAAAAGCCTCGACTTTATGCCGAGGCTTTTTTATCAAAGATCCTGTGCCGTCCTTATCTCGTTTTTCATCAAACGTTCATGCAGGCCGTTTGTGATTTCGGCCCAACCCTCTTCTATCCAAAGGGGATCTTTGCAACAGGCCTGCTCCCATTCGCTCAACTGCTCCATGAGTTCCCGTGCCTTCTCCGGCTCGGAAGATAAAAGATCGTGCATCTCTTCCACGTCCTGATCCATATTATACAGGACGGAATCGACACCACGAGTAATGATCAACTTGTACGAACCGGAACGGATGGCCCGCGTATCCATCTTACGCCAGAATAAGGCTTCATGCGGATTACCGCTTTTTTCCCCGGAAAGATACGGCAACAGGGAGACACCGTCGATCGGCTTGTGCAATCCTTCTTCCGGAATGTCCAACGCATCCACCACTGTGGCAAAAATGTCCAGCGAAGAAGTCAGCCCGGTGAAACGTTGGTCCCGCTTGAAACGATCGCCCCAAACGACAAAGAACGGAACCCGTTGTCCGCCTTCGAACTTATTTCCCTTGAACCCTTTCAGCGGAAGGTTGGAGGACTGGTTGGTCGTGGAACCGCCATTGTCGCTCAAAAAGAATATAATCGTATTGTCGAACTTGCCCGCTGCTTTCAGTTCGTCCACAATCTTGCCGACACCACGATCCAGCGCATACATCATAGCCGCATACTTCTGGCGGGGCTGTCCTTCGAAACGCGCCAAATCCTCTTCCGTCGCTTCATTGGGAGAATGGGGAGCGGTAAAGGACATATACAGCATAAAGGGCTGCTCGCTCTCCGTAACAAACTGCTGTGCCTTAGAAGCCAGTTCATCGGTGAAGTAACCGTCGAAAGACAGTTTCCGCCCGTTGTACTGGTATTGTTGCAGGTTGCCATCCTTATCACTGGTTTCAGGATTATAAAAATAAGAACGATGGCCGGCCAAAAGCCCGTAGAACGTATCGAAGCCTTTCGCATTCGGACGCTGGGAGGGTTCGGAGCCCAAATGCCATTTTCCGATACAGCCCGTACGGTAGTCATACCGTTTCAACAAAGCCGGAAGCAATTCTTCATCGTCAGGAAGGCCATCTCCCGGCTTATCCAGGTTACATTCATATCCGTAGCGTTGTCCGTAGCGGCCCGTCAGCATCATGGATCGTGAAGGGCTGCTTACCGTCGCCGCCACATGAGCATCCGTAAAGATACACCCTTCGGCTGCCAGGCGGTCGATGTTAGGTGTCTGGATATCCGTCGCCCCCATAAATCCAAAATCCGCATATCCGGCATCATCCGCAAGCAGGATCAGGATATTCGGTCTTTGCGCCTCTTCCTCCTGTCCGGACGAGCAAGAAGCCAATCCGGTGATTGCCCCTAAAGAAACAACAAACAAACGATCTATTTTCATTTTATACATCTTTTTATTCCCGTTTACTTCTTCTTCCGCTCGATAGGTGACGGGACTTTCTTTGCATACTTATCCCGGTCGCAAACAATCTTTCCATCCACATATTCCAATTCGGCTATCTGGATAGAGGCACGATGATAGTTCCAAGTATTTTCTTCCACTTCCATACCGTCCATTTTATACGTCCGTCCCGGATGGGTGAAATAGAAAATAAAAGCACGGTCTCCGATCACAACGACATCGCAATGCCTTCCCTGGTCGAAATCGTCCGGACGGAGGCCCGGTTTGTTCAGGATTGTCGAATTATAGGTCCAGTTAGTCGCATCGTCCGATTCGTAACAGTGCAAGCCGACATATCCCAGATTACATTCGTCGATGATGTTCCAGTATTTATTTTTCCAATAAAAGACGATCGGCCCCTCATGCGGGACATCGTCAATCTCACATTTGCCGGTTACCTTCCAAGTCGTCAAATCCTTGCTCACACCCGTATTCGTCTTGGAATCGGGAGTCTTGTACCACATCTTCCATGTTCCGTCCGGCATCTGAAACGCCGAAGCGTCGATACAACCATGTGTACCTTCTATTTCCTCCACCAGATCCCAGTTCATCAGATCCTTGCTTTTGTAAAAGACAAGCCGGGCATCACCTCCCCAGAAAGGATGAATACCGGGGATAAAGGTCACGATCATGTAATAAGTGTCCTTATGCTTGAACACATCGGGAGCCCAGAAAGTGCTCTGTCCTTGCATGGGTTCCGGCAGGTTCGCAGTCCCGACATAATACCAGTTTTTACCGTTGTTCTTGGTTGCCGCGATCCCGACTTTACTGCCATATACACAGGCCACTTCCTGCAAGTTAGGGACATTGGCACGGCGTTGCGTGTAGAACATCCACCATTCCTGCCGCTCCGCGTTCCATTCGAGCGTCGGGTCGGTAGGGCCGTCATAGATAGGACAACGGAACAAAGGAGCCGGCGCATGCTCAATGTCGAACGGCTTGTCTTGTGCAAAAAGGCTTGTCCCGTAGAACAGGACTGCCAACATATATACTATTCTTTTCATGCTATTCAGATTAGACGTGTTATACATTATATAATATATTAATAGAGCGAGATTTCCCCCAGGCCGGCACGCCCTTCGGAAACATTCTCGATTGTCAAGCGGAGATATTTCACTTCCCGGTCAACCGTCATCGGCTTAAATTCCCAGCCCGTACATTCACGCTCATACAAGAGTTCCCACCGTTCGCCATCCTCAGAAGTCTCTACCTTATGCTTATAGGAAGAACTGTCTTTCTGGAAAAGGATACGGCTGGCAGCCACGTATGTCGGACGGTCCAGCATCAAAGTGACTACCTGTGGCAACCGGTCTTCTCCGGCAATCCACCAAGTATGATCGTCATTGTCGATTATATTGGAAGCAGGATACCCGTCCTGGCTGCTTCCAAGCTGAACCGACGCGATTTTCAGGCGAGGTTTCTCCAAGATACGCTTCTGCCAGGAAGAAGGTTTTACCACAACATTGTCTTCCTCCTTCCCCGTAAACAAAGCATGTTTTCCATCAGGCAGAGACTTCCCTTCAAACGGCTTCGTGCTGATTTCCGCTTCACCGGCGAACAAACCCTCTGCTGTCGCTTTCACCGTAATCTTACCGGCTTTCTTCGTCGTGCGGACAAATGCGAAACCAACGCCACCTTCCACCTTCTGAGGATTGATACCGATACGGCTGATCGTATCTCCGACCAGCACTCCTTCACCAGACACCTGAATCCGGATTTCCTGTCCAGAGTTGTAGATCAAAGAACCGTTCTTGTCACAGACCTTAAAGTAGACAGGAATCATATCCGAGCCGTCGGCAACAGGGACAATGCCATCCGTCTTAATGTCCACAACCAGACGATCGGCTTTTCCCGGAGTGCTCACACTGTGGGTTGCCACAATCTTTCCGTCAACCAGCGCTTCCGCCTTTAACGTTCCGGTTTCATATTCCCCGGCATTAAAGACGAACACCGGACTGCCGCCTTTCTCGACAATCGAACGAAACAGAGGTGTCCGTTCTTCCCGTGTCTGAATTCCGATCAACTTCTCATTACGATAAAGACGGACTTCGTCGCAGTTGGAAAAAACCGTTATATCTGTTGTAGACGAGGCGAAATCTCCCGAAGCATTATAAGAAGCGATAAAGACCATCGGCCCTTCATACAATCCGGGTTGTGAAACTGCTTTGTCCCTCATACTCTGCAACATGAAGTAGCTGAATTTCGGATACCGGTTGATATCCACCACACCGCTATACATCGTTTCATCCTGGCTGCCCCGTGCATAGTCATTGTAGCTCCAAACGAAATGTCCACCCATATGTGGATTGGCATCCAGCATGCACCAGTCAAAATAGCCTTTACCATTCAACTGCTCGATACGGCTGCGGCACTGGCGCATTTGTTCTTCCTCGCTTTCTTTCAAGCTGACACGTGGCTTTTCGCCCACGCCATCTCCCCATTCGCGGGTAAACAACGGCTTGACTACTATAAAATCTTCCGGATAATTACTCATCACATCCCCGTCTTTCGGGAATTTGGAAACCTGTTTATAAAAGACATCATAATAGGGCTCCATTTCCGCATGCCCGAAGTAATCACCTGCCGTGTACATCTGATCGCCCGGATATTCGGCATGAGACAGTTCGAAAATCTCTTTTGCCAAAGAGACCGGATAACGGGATTCGTTCAAAGCCGTTTCCCAAAGGACAACAGAAGGATGATTCCGGTCACGGCGGATCATCTGGCGTCCGATTTCATACAAACGTTTAATAAAGGTTGAATCCGGATTATAGAACTGCCATCCGGGAATACACTCCACTACTAACAGCCCATACCGGTCACACGCCTCCAAGAAAGCCGGATCATTCGGATAATGGGCGGCGCGAACCGCATTATAACCACCCCGTTTCAGGTCGATCACATCCCGTACCTGCATTGAGTTGGAAGCCGCATCCCCAACATTGGCAAAAGCCTGGTGACGGTTGGCTCCGCGCATATACAGTTTTTCACCATTGATAAAGAATCCTTCCTCGGCCGTGTACCGGATCGTACGAATACCGATTTTCCGGGTGGTTTCGTCGAGCACTTTATCTTTCGATAATAATTGCGTACGCAAGGTATAGAGATTAGGTGTATAAGGATGCCATAAAGCAGGCTGGTTAACAATGAGGTCCTGCTCCACCGTTCTGTCCGATTGCTTGTGCAAGGTGACCGGTGTTTCAGCCTCAGCAATAACGTGGCCAGCCGAATCGACCAGTTGCGAGAAAACAGACAATGTCTGATCTTTATCCGTCAAATTCCGGACATGAGTCGCAAGATGTGCCCTCGCCTTGTCTTTTGTCACTTCGGGATACGTCACAAACTGACCTCCACCGGCAACAAGATCTTCCTCTAACGGGTCGGTGATATATACTTTGTCCGTAATCACCATCCGGACATCCCGATAAATCCCACTATAATAATAGAAATCCATTTTGTCCTGCGGCTTTCCCGGAGGTGTCAGTGGGTCCGGCTCGGCAGACACCCTGACAGCCAGCACATTGTTACCATTCCAATCGATACGGTCCGTAAGATCTGCGACAAATCCCATATAACCACCATGATGTTCCGTCACTTTTTGGCCGTTCAGATAAACATCGCAATTCGTCATCACTCCTTCAAAGGAGACGACGACCCGTTTATCCTTATATTTTGCAGGCAGTTTGAAATAACGGCGATACCAACCGATCCCGTCATAAATGGAGTTCCCGCCGCAATGTTTCATTTCCAGTTGCATGATATGGGGTAGTGCGACAGGTATCCATCCTGAATCATCCAGATCCGTCCGGCTCCCTTCCACCACATCCCCCCGATAAAAAGCCCAGTCGGTATTCATGTCCAGGACTTCCCGGCCGGAAAAGGAGATACTGCAACTTTGTCCGAATGCAGCACAAATGAACAACAAGATAAAAGAGAAAATTCGATAATGCTTCATGCTATGTTAGTGTTTTTCTGTACAAAGGAAAGGGATATATTGGAAATGATCCAATATATCCCTCTTAAAACATGATAAATATATCAGTTCTTATTAATAACCGTCATTCTGTTTCAATTGCTTGTTTTTATCAAGTGCATCCTGCTTGATCGGTAAATACCGGTTATGAGGAGCGAACGAACGGTTTTCAACTAATTCAACACCACTTATGACTGCACGTTTGTACGGATCTTTTTCATCATAATTGATCGTTCCGGTGAAGCTTTCCAAAGGAGCATTCAATACCGTTTCAGCAACCATCTTGCCACTTGCATCTTTCCAACGAAGAATATCGGCACGACGAAGGCCTTCACCAGCTAACTCGATAGAACGTTCGCGACGAATCAATTCACGCAATGTTTCTTTAGTACCATATTTACTCTGATCTACTTTCGGCATACCTACACGCGTACGAATCTGATCCAACATATCGTATATTTCAGCAGACGGGCCGTTCAATTCGTTCTCAGCTTCCACATATGTCAATAATACTTCTGCATACCGGAAAATGATCGTCTGCGCATTCGAAGACCAAACATCTCCATATTGAGACATCGGAGCCAAATATTTAGCCCAAGTCAAACCCGTCTTCGAAGAGTTGTTAGCCGTACCTGGATGATCCGGATTCGATTTACCATTCACCTCCTTATCCAATGTGTTAATGATCGTTTCTTCTCCCTTATAATTAACCCAATCCATACCCGGATAAAGAACCGTCATTGCCATACGCGGGTCACGATTTGCAAAAGGATGAACAGGATCGTAACCACTACCAGCCTCTTCTTTTGTCAAACCATTACTCATTTCATACGCATCAATCAGATTTTTGGATGGAACCATAGAAGACCAACCTGCATCCGAATTGTTATACATCGTGGCGATCATCCAATTTGAATACAGATTTTCATCATGTTGCACAGCAGCTATGATTTCTTTCGAATTCTGTCCGCTCACCATAAATATATTTTCAAAGCTCGGATCCAGTTCATACTGTCCTAAATCCATAATAGCTTTTGCAGCCTCTTTCGCACGCTGGTAGTCGGCATAATAAAGGGCTGAACGCATCTTGATAGCCAAAGCCGTACCTTTGGCGATATAACCACTTGCGGCAGGAGCATCATCTAACATCGGGATAGCAGCATCCAACTCGTCGTAGATATACTTTTTCACCTCTTCTTCCGTATTGCGGGGAACTTGTGCTTCTTCAGCTGTTTCATAAGAATCGATAATAGGTACACCACCATACTGCCAGTTCATATTGAAATAAGTATAAGCCCGGATCGTTTTCACCTGACCAATCATATTGTCTTTCTTCTTTGCATCCGCAAATTCAATATTTTGGATATTGGTCAAGAAATCGTTACAACGACGGATCATTCCAAATTTATAATAATCTGCAACTGCGTTGCTGGCAGTCATACTACCATTTCCGATATTCCGATAATTTTCATGGACATGGAAATTGAAACCGAAATCGGAAGCACAATCCCAATACAGAATACCAGTTTCATCAGCCCAACCGTCATAACAACCAATCAAAAACTTTTCAGCATCCTTTTCTGTTTGCCAAGTTGTGCTGGGAGACAGTGCGTCATGGGGAATCGTATCCAAAAAGTCCGAACAGGAAGTCCCGACCAATGCCATCCCGGCCAGCATATATACTAATACACGTTTCATATTTTATTCTTTAATTTTAATCTTAAACAATCGTTCTTATCAGAATGTCACATTCACACCAAAAGCATGTGTCTGAGTTAACGGGAAACTGGAACCGCGTTCATCTCCGATTTCCGGATCCACATTGACAAGCATATTATGGATAGTAAACAGGTTTTCTACAGAGTAGTAGAAACGTACGTTTTCAATTCCAACCGATTTGATCACATTCTTCGGAAGTGTATAACCGAATTGCAGGTTCTTCATACGCAAATAGCTGGAATTCTGCAACCAGAATGTAGACACGACATTAGATGACAGACTCGGAGATGTTACATCATAAGCCACACGTGGCATCGTTGCATCTTTGTTTTCCGGTGTCCAAGCATCCAACCATACAGTTGCCGGATGTGAGTCATCGCCACCGAAATAGCCTGTTACTTCCTGGTTGATCAAACGATGCACGCCAGCCGCGCCCGTAAACAACATGGATAAGTCGAAGCCTTTATAAGCTGCATTCAGATTCAAACCAAACGTAAATTTAGGATCTGAAGAACCTGCAAGGACGCGGTCATCAGCCGTCATTTTACCATCACCGTTTGCATCCTGATAGATCAGATCACCCCCCTTGAACTTTTTAGTTCCAAACGGATAACCTGCCTGTGTGGAATATTTATCCATCCAAGCCTGGGCTGCTTCATCCGATTCAAAGAAACCATCTGCTTTATAAACACGATATGTGTTCAGCGCTTCACCAATCTTACGAACCTTATTGCCATTGTTCGGATCAGCCGTTACACCTCCGGCATCCGGACTCAAACCTAAATCCAATAATTCGTTTTTGTTGTACGAGAAGTTTCCGGTTGCACCAAACGACCAATCACCCCATTTGTTGTTGTAGCTCAGAATCACTTCAACACCTCGATTGGACATTTCACCTACATTATCTTTATAAGCATCCAAACCAAATTCTGCCGGAACCGGAACATCCATGATAATACCTGTTGTCCTACGGTCATAGTAGTCAAATGTCACATTGATCTTGTTATTGACTGTCGCATCAAAACCAAGTCCCCATGTACGAGATTTTTCCCAAGAGATAGAAGACAGCTTATATGCTTTCTGATAATACCCCGACTGCAAAGCACCTCCTAACGGATAACTTGCATCTAGATTATAGGTATTCATCCAAGGATAATAATCAGTCAATGCATCTTGATTACCCAGTAACCCCCATGATCCGCGAATCTTCAAGTTGTTCAACCAATCTTTCGTATTTTCCATGAAACCTTCTTCACTAATACGCCATGCAGCAGAGAAAGAAGGGAAATATCCCCAACGGTTACCATCAGCAAAACGGGAAGAAGCATCAGAACGGATATTTCCTTCCAACAAATATTTGCCGGCATAATCATAGTTAATACGTCCGAACCAAGAAATCATCGCCAACTCACGTGTATAGCCATTGTTCTTCTGAGTAGCAGCATCTCCAGCCGCAATATCGGTCAGATCATTAGTCGGGAAATTCTTACGGAACTGCTGGTTATAGGTATAGTCATACTTTTCCGTATGCCAACCTGCCATTGCTTTCAAACCATGTTCACCGAATTGTCTGTCAAAATTCAACAATGCATCAAAGTTCGCACGATGCCAACCGGTAAAACGTTCTTCCAAACGATTCGGTTCTGTTTCCTTATTCGGATTGTACTGAATATATTTTTGAAATGCACGATAGTGTTGTTGATTGTTAACATAAGAACCCGTCACTGTTGCAACTAAACCGTCGATGATTTTATAATCGGCAGATAGGGTACCAGAGAAATTCTGATTTTTACGGTCAACAGTTTGGTTAACATCCAACCACGCAAGTGGGTTACCATCTCCAATAGTTCCATAAGTACCGTCTTCAGCACGACCTACAATCCACGGAGCAATACGGTTCAACTGACGGATAATCTGATCAGAGCTGGCAGCACTATTCGGATCACCAGTTTCACTTATACCAGATGCATAAGAAGAAATTGGGTCGGAATAGTCATTCTTGATATATGCCAAATTTAAACGAACCGTCAATCTGGAATTCAGCTTCAGATCCAAATTTGTACGAGCATTAAATTGCTGTCTGTCCGCATTCGGTAAAATACCGGTCTGTCCCAAATAGCCGACAGATCCCATATACTTCGCATTTTCCGTACCACCGCTCACACTTACATTATGAGAATGCTGTACACCGGTTCTATAGGCTTCATCATACCAATCCGTGTTAGGAGAAGTACCATTTCTGAAATTCTCAATATCAGTTTCATTGAAACGGGGATTCAAGCCTTCATCGATCATAGACTGGCTATACAAGCGCGCATAGTCATAAGAGCTGATACGGTCAATCATTTCCGTCGGTTTCTGGAAACCTACATATCCATTATAAGAGATACGTGGTTTACCTGTCTTACCACGTTTTGTCGTAATCAAGATTACACCATTTGACGCCTTCGAACCATAGATCGCAGCAGAAGCAGCATCTTTCAATACGGAAATACTTTCGATATCGTTCGGATCAACCGAGTTCATCGTTCCAGTTTCGATACCATCCACCAAAATATAAGGATCAGCCGTGTTTAATGTACCAACACCACGCACGCGAATCGTACCACCATCCTGTCCGGGACGGCCACCGCCGGAAGTAACCTGAACACCCGGCATAGTACCTTGCAATGCGGTAGAAACGTTCTGAACCGGGCGATTTTCTAACGCTTTGCTGTCAATTTGTGCAACAGCCCCGGTCATGTTCACCTTCTTTTGTGTACCGTAACCGACAACTACGACTTCTTCCAGTTTCTGAGTATCTTCCACCAGATTCACAGTCAAAGTCGCTTGCCCAGTGTACTTGATTTCCTGTGTTACATAACCGATGAAAGAGATTTGAAGAACATCACCGTTATTCACTTCCAAAACAAAGTTACCGTCCATGTCAGTAACCGTACCGTTCGTCGTACCTTTTACGACAACTGAAGCACCTGCTACGGGGCCCAGTACATCATTAACTGTTCCTTTCAAACTTTTCTGTTGCTGAGAAATACCAACTTTAGGAGTTGCTGTCTCATTAGCTGCGAACACTGTTCCTGAGGAACATAAAGCAGCAGACAACAGCAAAAAGCTGACTGGTCTTGCAATTTTCAACATACTAATTGTTTTTTGTTTAATAATAATAGTCACTATATGAATAAGATCCAAGGAGGTGATAACCACCTTACTTATAGATTCTTTACATTCATGGTATGATTCCTAACATCTGTCATACATTTGCCATGCAAATGAGAACATAGTTCTTGTAGGACTATGATTAAGTTTTACGAATTTGTACCGAAACATCAGAATTACCAGTCTGTTTCTTGTAGAAAACCTTGGGAGAAAACCTGATTTTCCTAGTAATTAATCTGTTGATGTTAGTAAGTTATGTGGTCTATGATTATCAACCGGAAAGTATACAATCTTCAGCTAATAGACAGATTACTTTAATATGTGGAAACATCTATTTCATCACACTGTTTATCAACCATTTATAACCAAAGTGATATATAGCGGGAAGCAGACGATTATATAGCAAATTAAATTATTGATTAGAATCTATCCATATAAATATTAGATCTATACAATAAGTATATAGAAAAAAAGCAAGAAAATCTGATAGGTTTAGAAAATAACACTCGGAAACGCTTAATTGTTAATTAACATTTTAAGATGTGTACTTGGTTGAAATTCCTGAGAGTTTCGGGATATATATGAAACAAACTATGGATTCATGCATCTTGCACAATACAACCATATTGTCGAATTTCCAAAGGATTTAGGGTGAAGAATAGAGGTAGTAAAAGAAAATAACGATTAATATCGTTTATATTAATAAAATATTTTAATATATTTGTCTCAATGTATAAAAACGGTATTAAAATGCATTCAATAGTATTCTTGCTAATTTTTTCTAAAAAAAACATGCAAGATAATAAATAAATGTATTACATTTGCCACGTCAAAGAACGTAGTCCTACAAGAACTACGCATATGCAAGCATAAACTTTGACCCTAATTACTAAAAATAAGCAAGTAAGTGTGAGCTGTAGAAGAAAACAGATCCTCTTAAAGCCTATTATATCTAACTATTATTAAACAAAAAACAATTAGTATGTTGAAAATCGCAAGACCAGTCAGTTTTTTGCTGTTGTCTGTAGCCCTTTGTTCATCAGGGGTGATATTTGCCGCCAACGAAACTACGACTCCCAAAGTTGGCATTTCTCAGCAGCAAGCAAGTTTGAAAGGTGTCGTTGAAGACGAGTTCGGCCCTGTAGCAGGAGCTTCGGTAGTTGTAAAAGGCACTACAAACGGTACTGTTACCGACATGAACGGTAATTTTGTCCTGGAAGTAAAAAAGGGAGATGTAATCGTTATCTCATTTATTGGTTATCTTACTCAAGAGATCAAATACAATGGAGAACAAACGATCAAAGTCAGTCTGAAAGAAGACACCCAAAAATTGGATGAAGTAGTCGTGATCGGCTATGGTACCCAAAAGAAAGTAAACCTCACCGGTGCCGTTGCGTCTGTCGGCTCCGAAGAGCTGAAAGAGCGTGTCAATACGGACGTGTTGGCTTCTGTTCAAGGACAGGTACCGGGGGTAACCATTATCAACCGTCAAGGTTCCATCTCCATCAACATGCGTGGTCGTGGAAACTTGGGGACTTCTTCCCCTTTGTTTGTCATTGACGGAGCAATAGCAGATGCTACATTCTTCTCCAATTTGGACCCGAATTCCATCGAAAGCGTTTCTTTTCTGAAGGATGCCGCTTCTTCTGCAATTTACGGTTCTCGTGCTGCTTACGGTGTTGTCTTAGTCAAGACCAAAGACGGTAAGGAAGGTGATGTAAAAGTGACCTATGATGGAACAGTATCCATGAAGATCGCAACATACACTCCAAAAGTTTTAAGTTCGGAATGGTATGCTCGTTTGAGCAATGAAGCGGCATTCAATGAAAATCCGAATGCAGAGATGCCATATTCGGATGAAGAGATCGAAATGTTCCGTAACAGAAGTAACCCAGATATGTATCCGAATACAAACTGGTATGATTTAGTGCTGGACGATTTAGCAGTCATGACAAAGCATTCCGTTAGCGTAAGCGGAGGAAACAAAGTCAAATATTTCACCTCATTAGGGTATATGTATGATGACAAATTTACCCCCGGAGCTTCCGCCAACCGATATAATATGACCACCAACCTCTCATCCGATATAACCTCATGGTTGTCTTGGCGTTCAAACTTCAAATATATCCAAAACACAAACAATACAGAAAGCGGAGGTATTGGATATACAGAACTTCTAACCGTTCCGTCTACATATGTAGCTCGTCAAAGCAATGGAGAATGGGGTAGTTATGAAGGGGGCAATCCTGCAGCGCTGGTAAATATGCAACGTAATCCACTACGTCGCTTGGAAGAAGGGGGATGGAACAACAACAAATCACAAAATACATTGATCGACCTCGCTCTCGATATTAAACCTGTTAAAGGATTGACACTGACTGGACAAATGATCTATAAGGCATATGACTATAAAGGTAAAACATACGAAGCCAATAGAAATAAAATCAAAGATTTCGTAACCGGCTCAGAATTGAACGGTACGGATGTGACCGCTTCCAAGATGACATATGACTGGAACGAAAATAGTCGTTTGACCTACAATGGTTTGGCCAATTATAATTGGAGCAATGAAAACCATAATATAAGTGCTTTAGGAGGTGTCTCATACGAACATTACAAATACCAACAACAAAAATCATGGCGCCGCAATTTCCCAACCAACGGTATGACGGGTATTAATGGAGGTTCGAGCGCACCCAGCGACATGAGCACGGAAGGTGATGTTTACGAAGATAAATTAATGTCTTACTTTGCCCGTTTGAACTACGCGTACAAAGACAGGTATCTGTTGGAAGCCAACTTTCGCGCAGATGCTTCTTCCCGTTTCCACAAAGACAATCGCTGGGGTTTCTTTCCTTCGTTCTCTGCCGGATGGCGTATTAACCAGGAAAGTTTCATGCAAGATGCCAGTTGGATCGATAATTTGAAATTGCGTGCTTCCTGGGGACAGTTAGGTAATATCAATAACGTAGGACAATATGATTATTTTGCGACCTATGTACAGGGTGGAAATTATAACTTCGAAAATACGATCGTCAGCGGTATTCGAGAAGGAAAGCCAGCTAATCCTGGATTAGGTTGGGAAACCGTAACGATTACCAATGTCGGGGTTGATTTCGATATTCTAAACGGACTTTTCAGTTTCACTGGTGAATTCTACGACAAACAAACCAAAGATATCCTACTATCTTATCCGAGTCCAGCAGAAGTCGGTATCAATAGTGACTATAAAGTTTCGCAAAATATCGGTAAAGTAAGTAACAAAGGTCTGGAATTCAACATATCTCACAACAAAACCATTGGAGATTTCTCTTATACGGTTGGTTTTAATCTGTCTAAAAACTGGAATAAGGTAAAAGATTTAGGAGCAAACGATCCGATGATCGAAGACCCTTGGATTAAGAAAGTGGGTTATGCTATCGGTACATTCTACGGTTTCCGCTCAGACGGTTTATTGACACAGGAAGACATCGACAATGGCAACTACATAACAGATGGCATTACCCCGCAGGCTGGAGACATTAAATATGTAGACTTGGATGGCGACGGAAAACTGACCGATAAGGACAGAGACTATCTGGCTTGTGACGTTCCCGATATTACATACGGCGTTAATCTAAACTTACGTTACAAAGGTTTCGAATTAAGTATGTTCGGACAAGGTGTGACTGGAACAATGGTTCGTTTCTATCAGGAACAGGCTTGGGCTTTCTCTGATAATGCCAGTCCACGTGAATTTCACCTGAAACGCTGGACCGTTGATAACCCCGACCCAAATGCAGCTTATCCTCGTATCTATCCGCGTACAAGTGCACACTCTACTTTCAACAATAAGTTCTCCGATTTCTGGTTGTTCGATTCTGATTATTTCCGTATCAAAAATATCACATTCGGATATAATTTCAATAAACACCAAATTCAGCATTTAGGTGTCGATGCTTTGAAACTTTACGTATCGGCTGAAAATCCATTTACAATCCGTGCAGATCACCGCATGGAAGACTTTGATCCGGAAACACCGTCCGGACGTGGAACAGACACCCGCGGAACTTCTTCTATTTCACTTGGTGTAAACTTAACATTCTAACAAAAAGCAAAATGAAAACAGTTAATAATATATTCAAACATACGTTCTTCTGCCTAGCTCTGGGAACAACAGTTTGCAGTTGTGACCTGGATGTCGAACCGACTTCCAGCATTGCAACAGAAACATTCTGGACATCAGAAAAAGATGCATGGTATAATCTGAACGCTGTTTACTCAGCAAGCATTCCCGGCGCAGCTGTTCACAGCGATTCGTATACGAACGATGCATACTGCCAATATTCATGGGAATCGAACGGAGCTATTTATCAGCAAAACGGTCTCAGTACCCTATATGACGAAGGCTATAACTTCGAAACAGTCCGCAAACAAAACATTTTCTTGCAGGAAATAGAGAATGTACCGATGGATGAAGATCTGAAAACACGGTTCAAAGCGGAAGTCCGAGCTATGCGTGCATGGACTTATCTGAACTTGACAACAACATTTGGTAAAGTTCCTTTGATCACCGATGTATTGTCATACGATGCTCCCAACATTCCTCGCGACGAAACAAGCAAAATCCGTGAATTTATTCTCAACGAACTAACTGAAGCTGCAGCTATCCTTCCGGAAAAATATGCAGGTAGTTATCCGAACGAAAAAGGACGTATGACCAAATATGCAGCTTTAGCCGTAAAAGCAAGAGCTGCCCTTTATTTCGGCGACTATCCGACAGCAGAAGCAGCAGCCAAAGAAATCATGGATAAAGGAGGTTTTTCATTATTCCAAGTCAGCGAATTGACCGAAGCACAAAAGAAAGAAGCTGAAGAAATGGAATTATACATAGATTTTGACAAATACGGTATCGACCGTGACAAATTTATGAAAGGCATGTTCAGCTACGAATCTTTATGGCATACGGAAAACGGGAACCCAGACAATCCGGAATATGTAATGACTCGTCAATATACCGCTTCCAGTTGGGACTACCAAGATATGACACGATACACAAGCATCCGTCCGAATCAATTAGGAGGTTGGTCTTCTGTGACTCCGACACAAAATCTGGTCGACGCTTACTGGACAGTAGACGGCAAAACACCGTCCATTCCCAGTATCGAAAAGCGTATGAATGCTTATAAAGTTATCAAAGGGGATTTGGACGAATATAAAGCTCCTGCAGGAGAAGCCAAATTTATTTCTTTTGCATCCGGCCTTATCAACAGTGGAAAACTGAAAGATTACGAGTACATGCAGGAATTCCGCAATCGTGATAGCCGTTTATATGCCTCCATCCTATTCCCCTTCAAAGGTTGGTATGAGACAAACTACGGTACAAACTTCATCTATGAATGGATCAAAAACGGGAATAATGAATCCAAGACTGGTTTCAACTTCCGCAAAATGTCACCGTTGGAAAATGATGCGAATAATGACGGACAAGCAACCGGCGATTATCCCTGTATCCGTTATGCCGAAGTACTGCTGATCTTTGCCGAAGCTCATACCCAGACAACAGGTTTCGACGGACAGACACAGGCTGCCTTGAATCAGCTTCGTGATCGTTGCGGTATGCCAAACGTACCGACAAGCCTCGGCAAGGAAGATGGATTGGCTTTGATCAAAAACGAACGTCGCATCGAACTGGCTGGTGAAGGTTTGCGCAGCGACGACCTAAGCCGTTATGGCGATGCTTATTGGAGTGCGCAGATGAACAATGTGCCTATCTCCACACCGGATGGCGAAAAAGTCATCACGATGAAATGGGATAGCCGGATGTCGCTGAGACCTATTCCCCAAACAGCAATCGACTTGAACCCTCTACTGGCAACAGATCAGAATCCAGGTTACTAACAACCGATACTCTCTATTAAAATAAAAAGAGGCTTCTAAAATCATTTAAATGAATTTTAGAAGCCTCTTTGTTTCATAAAAAGTTCCAAACTCAAAAAGAAATTCATAAAGAGTAACCAATAAATAATTATAGTCCTGTTATTAATGACAATTATCGTATAAATTGTTATCTTCGTCCCCAAATTAACTACAAATACTAAATATTCATGAAGAAAAAAAGTCTAACTTTATTAGTGGCAGCAACGCTTGCCAGCAGTGTATTATTCTCATCATGCATTGGATCATTTGGGTTGTCAAATAAGCTGTTGGATTGGAACAGAAATATCGACAGCAAGTTTGTAAACGAGTTAGTATTCGTTGCATTCTGGATTGTTCCGGTTTATGAAATCTCTGCATTAGCCGACATATTGGTTTTAAACTCGATTGAATTCTGGAGCGGAAGCAACCCTGTTGCAGATGCCGGTACGGTAAAAACAATCGAAACCAAAGACGGCACGTATGCCATCGAAACCCAAAAAGACGGCTACCACATCCAAAAAGAAGGAGAAGAAAAAGCGGTCGATCTGGTTTTCAATGAAGCAGACAAGAGCTGGAGCGTAGAAGCAAACGGCGAATCGACCAAACTGCTGAAGTTCACAGGTGACGACGAAGTTGTCATGTACCTTCCCGATGGCAAAGAAATGAATGTAGAACTGAACCAGGCAGGCGTACTTGCTTTCAAACAGGTAGCCGAAGGTTATTCTTTCTACGCAGCAAGATAAAAAAGTTGAAAGATGAAAGTCAAAGATATACTCTCTTTCACTTTCAACTTTCACTTTTCAACAGACTAAGTCTAATCTAAATTAAAAATGCATATGAAACACATGATCAAAAAAACGATGCTCACAGGAGCATTGAGTTGCTTCCTTCTGGGGACTGCATTGGCTGACGATGCGACGAACCAGCCTGCGAAGCCTTACTGGCAGGACATCCAAGTCGTTGCCGTTAATAAAGAGGCTCCCCGCTCCTCTTTCATGAGTTATGGAGACCGTGCCACAGCTCTATCTTCCCGATATGAAAAAAGTCCTTTCTACTCATTGCTGAACGGCACATGGAAATTCTATTTCGTAGATTCATACAAAGACCTTCCTGCCAACATCACAGATCCTTCTGTCAGCACTTCCGATTGGGACGACATTACCGTTCCGGGAAACTGGGAGGTACAGGGACACGGTACTGCCATCTACACGAATCACGGATATGAGTTCAAACCACGTAACCCGCAACCTCCGCTGTTGCCGGAAGCAAACCCGGTAGGTGTTTACCGGCGCGACTTCGAGGTTCCTGCCGGTTGGGACGGACGTGACATATATCTACACATCGCCGGAGCCAAATCGGGCCTATATGTTTACGTAAACGGCAAGGAAGTCGGCTACAGCGAAGATTCCAAGAATCCGGCCGAATTCCTGATCAACAAATACCTGCAACCGGGCAAAAACGTGCTGACGCTGAAAATCTTCCGCTGGAGCACAGGTTCCTATCTGGAATGCCAGGACTTCTGGCGCCTAAGCGGTATCGAACGCGATGTCTATCTATGGTCACAACCCAAGATCGCCGTCAATGATTACCGTATTGTCTCCACGCTCGACGACACCTACAAAAACGGTATCTTCAGCTTGGCAATAGATATCAAGAACCATTCTGACAAGGTCAAGAACATCGACGTGACATACGAATTATTAGATGCAAAAGGCAATGTGGCTGCTACGGCAGAAAACAAGTTGTGGGTAAGCCCGAACACGATTACAACGACTTCGTTCGAAAAGACACTGGATAATGTGGAAACGTGGAACGCGGAACATCCGAACCTTTACAAGCTGTTGATGACGATCAAGGAAGACGGCAAGGTGACGGAAGTGATCCCGCAAAACGTCGGTTTCCGCCGCATCGAAATCAAAGAGATCGACCAGATCGCCGGCAACGGCAAACCATACACCGTCCTGCTGTTCAACGGACAGCCGATCAAGTTCAAAGGTGTCAATATCCACGAACACAACCCGCAGACCGGACATTACGTGACAGAAGAACTGATGCGCAAGGATTTCGAACTGATGAAACGGAACAATCTGAACTCCGTCCGCCTGTGCCATTACCCGCAAGACCGCAGATTCTACGAGCTTTGTGACGAATACGGATTGTATGTTTACGACGAAGCCAATATCGAATCGCACGGCATGTACTACAACCTGCGCAAAGGCGGTACGTTGGGAAACAACCCGGAATGGCTGAAACCGCATATGGACCGTACAGTCAACATGTACGAACGCAACAAAAATCATCCGTCCGTAACGATCTGGTCATTAGGTAACGAAGCCGGAAACGGTTACAACTTCTACCAGACCTATTTATATGTAAAGGACAAAGAAAAGACCATGATGGGCCGTCCGGTCAACTACGAACGTGCACAGTGGGAATGGAACTCCGACATGTATGTCCCGCAGTATCCAAGTGCAAAATGGTTGGAAGAGATAGGTAAGGAAGGCAGCGACCGTCCGGTTGCACCGTCCGAATATGCCCACGCGATGGGTAACTCGACCGGTAACCTTTGGGACCAGTGGAAAGCGATCTACAAATACCCGAACCTCCAGGGCGGCTACATTTGGGACTGGGTTGACCAGGGTCTGCTTGCCAAGGATGCAAACGGAAAAGAATATTATGCTTACGGTGGCGACTTCGGCAAAGACATGCCGAGTGACGGCAATTTCCTTTGCAACGGTATCGTGAGTCCGGACCGCACTCCGCATCCGGCTATGGAAGAAGTGAAATATGCACACCAGAATGTCGGTTTCGAAGCTGTAGATGTGGCGAAAGGCATATTCAAAGTGACAAACCGTTTCTATTTCACGAGCCTGAAAGATTACATGATCAGCTATACGATCAAGGCAAACAACAAAATCATCAAAGGCAATAAGATGTCTCTCGACCTGGCGCCACAGGCATCCCAGGAAATCACAGTCCCGGTAGAAGGCTTGAAACCGCAGGCCGGCGTCGATTATTTGGTGAACTTTGTCGTGACTACGACCAAACAGGATGGCGTGATCCCTGCCGGATACGACATCGCACAGGATCAGTTTGTTTTGCCGGTAACAGCCGACAAGACCGTTTACAAGGCCGCAGGCCCCAAGCTGACCGTATCTGAAGAAGGAAACGACCTGAAGGTGACTTCTTCCAAAGTGAACTTCGTATTCGACAAGAAAGCCGGCGTCGTGGCTTCCTATAAAGTAGGCGGCACGGAATACTTCAACGAAGGTTTCGGTATCCAGCCGAACTTCTGGCGCGCCCCGAACGATAACGACTACGGAAGCGGCAACCCGAAACGTCTTGAGATATGGGAACTCTCAAGCCGTAACTTCAATGTGACAAGCGCGACAGGTGAGATCATCGATGGTAATGCCATCGTAAAAGTCGACTATAAACTGCCGGCCGGCAACCAGTTCCTGGTGACATACAAGATCTATCCTGACGGTGTCATGAACGTGGCCACCCACTTCACGCCTGCCCACTTGGACGGTGTGAAGATCGGTATTTCCGAAGCGACCGCCACCGCGACCTTCTCACCGGGCCGCGCCAATGTCAGCGAACGCGACAAGATGGTCGTTCCGCGTATTGGCGTACGTTTCCGTCTGCCGGCAACGATGGACCAACTGGAATACTTCGGCCGCGGTCCGCTGGAAAACTATTGGGACCGCAAAGCCGGTTACATGATCGGACAGTACAAGAGCACGGCTGAAGAACAGTATTTCCCATACGTCCGTCCGCAGGAAAACGGCCACCACTGCGATACCCGTTGGATTTCATTAGGCGGTAAAGGCAAGAACCTGTTGATCGTTGCAGACGACGAGATGGAATTCAACGCAATGCGTAACTCCGTCGAAGACTTCGACGCTGGCAAGGCAACCGACCGCCCGTACCAGTGGAACAACTTCACACCGGAAGAGATTGCCAACCGTCCGGAAATCGGACCGTATGACAAACCTCGCCAGACGCATATCAACGACATCACGCCACGTAACTTCGTTGAAGTATGCGTAGACCTGAAACAGCAAGGATTGGCCGGCTACGACAGTTGGTATTCACGTCCGGAACCGGAATATACTTTACCGGCAGACCGGGAATACAAATGGGGCTTCACTTTGATCCCCGGAGCCAAAGCCAACAGCGCACAGAAGAAAGCGGGCTACAGCTATAAATAAGCAATCCGGTTTCACATAACAAACTAAAAAAGCGGTTGCCAGAGATCGGCAACCGCTTTTTTTGCAAGCATCCGATTGGGCTTCACCATTCCCTGAAACCCTTTGACTATTATCATATGAGAGGGTGAAGACAGTCCTGACGCTTGCCTTCACCTTAAAAATTTACTTTCACCTTGTCTCGCCCAGACACACCAGATCCGGCCTCTTATAACAAAGCGACATATTTAAGCGAATAATAAAGAGATTGTGAATGATATTAATATCCTAATATACTAACATTTAATATTTACCTTATATCTCTTTTCATTTTCGACCTAAGTCGAAAGCCTTTTTGCCCATTGTCAAAAGCCTTTTTCACCAAGGGCGAAAAGGTTTTCGACTTAGGCCAAAAGCTCTATGGTTTTATAGTTTAACAATAAAAGTATAGCGACTGCCACTCTATAGTGTACCTTCCATACCCGACTAACCCGCAGATGAAGACAACCGTAACAGGTGAAGGCACTTTTACTATTTGCATTCACCCATCAACAATCTTATTAACCAAACCAGTGCATACAAAGGTGAAGCCCCCCTGATTATTGGCGGAAAAATAAAAAAAGCCGGACTTTATTCAGCCCGGCCTTCCATAAACTTATTCAATGATGATCGATCTACTTAGCATAGCTTACCGCACGAGTCTCACGGATCACCGTGATCTTCACCTGACCCGGATAGGTCATTTCGTCCTGGATCCTCTTTGCGATTTCGGTTGACAGGTTTTCGGTATCCTTATCATCGATCTTGTCAGCCCCGACAATTACACGGAGTTCACGACCGGCCTGGATAGCGTATGTCTTCACTACACCCGGATAAGAAAGAGCCAACTGTTCCAGATCATTCAGACGCTTGATGTAAGCCTCGACGATCTCACGGCGAGCTCCCGGACGTGCACCCGAAATAGCATCACAAACCTGTACGATCGGAGCAAGCAGCGTTTGCATTTCCACTTCGTCATGGTGAGCACCTACAGCATTGCAGATATCCGGTTTCTCTTTATATTTCTCGCAAAGCTTCATACCTAAGATTGCGTGTGGCAATTCCGGCTCGTCATCAGGCACTTTTCCTATATCGTGCAACAGTCCGGCACGTTTTGCCTTTTTCGGGTTCAATCCCAGTTCTGATGCCATCACAGCACATAAGTTCGCCGTTTCGCGTGCGTGCTGCAACAGGTTCTGGCCATAAGAAGAACGATATTTCATCTTACCGATCATACGGATCAGTTCAGGATGCAAACCATGTACACCGAGATCGATAACGGTACGTTTACCGGTTTCCACCACTTCGTCTTCAACTTGCTTTCTCACTTTCGTTACCACTTCCTCGATACGTGCCGGGTGGATACGTCCGTCCTGTACCAACTGGTGCAAAGCCAGACGAGCTATTTCACGACGGACCGGATCAAAACCGGACAACACAATTGCTTCAGGCGTATCGTCAACCACGATCTCAATACCGGTTGCTGCTTCCAACGCCCGGATGTTACGCCCTTCACGACCGATGATACGGCCTTTGATCTCGTCTGATTCGATATGGAAGACTGTAATCGAATTCTCGATTGCCGTTTCGGTAGCCACACGCTGGATGGACTGGATAACGATTTTCTTCGCTTCCTTGTTGGCTGTCATCTTTGCCTCTTCCATGATTTCATTGATGTAGGAAGTAGCTTCTGACTTTGCTTCGTCTTTCAAGGATTCGATCAGACGCTCCTTCGCCTCTTCGGCAGAAAGCCCGGACAGAGTTTCCAGATGTTCGATTTCACGCTGGTGAAGTTTCTCCAAATCCTGCTTCTTCTTATCTACCAGCTCCAGTTGGGCCGCCAGATTCTCCTTCACGGCATCCACTTCGCTATTCTTGCGTTGCAGGTCTTCCTGACGTTGGTTCAAATTCAACTCACGTTGTTTCAACTTAGCCTCTACAGACTGTATCTTTGAATTACGGGCGGACACCTGTTTCTCCAGGTCCGCTTTCAAATGAAGGAACTTCTCTTTTACTTCGAGCAGCTTCTTCTGCTTCATTACTTCCGACTCCTTTTCAGCCTCGCGTATCACAGCGTCATACCTTGACTTCATAAGGACTCTCATCACAAACCACACGAGCAAGCCTCCGACAACGAAGGTCACAAGTGCTATGATTATAGTCATACCCATTTTACTTATAGTTTAAATTCAGTTATATTATTATACAAAAAAAGCACTGCCTTACATGGATACACCCATGCAAAGTAGTGCGGAAACGCATCTTCTTTATTCTTACAACTATTTATCCTTCAGGTAACTTTCCAGTTCATCGGTCAGCTCCTGTATCTTTTCAGTAAAGGGACTTGTGTCATTCTTATCCTCCAACTTCAAGTTTTCCACCGATAGCTGAAAGGTTACCATGGCTAACAAATCTTTTACATCCACGTCGGAATATTTCTTCCGGTACTGGTCCATTTTCTTCCTGATTTGCCGGACTGCCTCACGGGCTACCTGCTCCTCACTCCGGTTGATCCTGATACCATAACTTTTACCGGCTATCTCTACATGTATAAGAAATTTATCGTCCATCGCCTCTATTCGTTTAATAGTGCAATGCACTTGTCTACTTCCCGCACTAACTTCGATAACCTCATCCTGGCACTTTTCATTTCTCCCTCGTTGACAGAAACGACCCGTGCAGTCAGCATGTTATCGCATTTGGCATTCAACTCTTCGATCGTCTTCATTGCCTGCTGAAGTTCTCCTTCTTTCTGTGCTAAAGAACTTTCAAGCTCGTTGATTTTCTCCTTTTGCCTATCGCAAAACTCCATCAAATCACGAACCCTAACATCAAATACAGCCAACAATCTTTTATGATCTTCGGTCATTTCACACCAAATTCTACACAAAAGTAAAGGATAGAATTGAATAAAACAACGAATCGGTTTGTTTTTTTGACAGAAAACGTCCAGACACACAAAAGGCCGTTCAAACTAAAATCCGAACAGCCCTCCTTCCAATAGATTCAGCTACGCTATATTTATACTAACGCAACGTACAATTCACCCTCGACGTTTTCGAAAGCCAATTTGCCTTCTTTCGCTAACCAACCAAAAGCAGCATACATATCTTTTTCCGCTTTAATCTTAGTAGCTTTCTTTACTGCCTTAACACTCATCTTACCGCCTTCATTCAATGCGTTCCAAACAAGGCCGGCGTTTGTTCCAATCAATTCGATCATGTTTCTTTTTGTTTTGTTAATCGTTAACGGGGGCAAATTTATAGATTAATCGATTAAAACAAAAGGATATAGATGTTTTTTAGCATAAAGACAGGTGCTTTTTATGTTTTGAAAGCATAATTAACACTATTATAACAGAATTATAGCGTTATTTTCGTCCGATCTTTGGCTGTAACAAGTTCCGCCTCCATGTTTATAGCTGAAACATATTTGCTTAATAAGCCCACGGCATACTTTCCTGCCGCCTCCAACCCCTCCAATCCTGAATAACCATTTATAATCATTAACAAGTGAGTCGTATCCAGTCCTATTTTGGTCCGTTCCTCATCACTCGTCGGAGTTCCTACCCCACCGACTGCATCCCGGTAAACGGGCAGACCTGCAATATTCAATTCTCCACGCCCGATTCCATGATAAATTTCACCTTCCCTGCCGACTCCCAACACCAGACTGCCACCGGCAATTTTATCCGCATCGAAGCCTCCGATGGAATATCCGCTACGGATAGAAACCAAATTGATGAGATCGACCAGCGTATCGACCTTATAAAGGGGTAATCCACGGAGAATGCGCCTCCGCAAGGCTTCAGAAGAAGGACGATAACGATTCGGATCTTTTCCCAGACGCTTATAAGCCTGGCGGGTAGCCTGTATAGGGAGCCATTTGTTGATTTGTTCCAGCTTGACTGTTTCCCGGACAGCCTTTTCTTCGTCCGCTATCTCCTGCCAAAGCCTTTCGTCCGGTTCAGAATTGCAAACATCACAAGACAGGGCCAAAACATGCAAATCCGGACAGGCCGTGGCTATTTCTTCTGAAATTGAAATATTTGTCATAAAATTTCACTTATAAAAACCACAAACAATAAACCTATTTAGTCAGAAAGGATTAATTTTTCAATTGCAATAATGTATATTTCAGCTTGAGGATATAACTCATTCACTAATTCTTCGTCGCAGTACGCAAAATCATCATAGTCTCCACTATGCTTCTTTTCAAACAACGTTCCAAATATCTTACCTATTTTAATCGGCAACTTTCCAGTAGATACAAAATGTAAGCCAAGCATACTTTTTACGCCGTTATGAGTCTGCGTTAGGATATCATATTTAAGCAACTTCTTGCATGACCTTCCTGATTTGTTCTACTACATCTGTTCGTCTCATAACTTTTTTATTTAATAAGCAAAAGGACCATATATATTATACACCACTCTATTTACTACAAAGATAAACACAATTCTTTACAAAAAACTATTTTTCTATTTGCATATCCTCCTGAAACACCTATTTTTCCATAAAAAATGTGTTATCACCTCTACTCTATATAAAAACCAATAAAAGACATTATGATGACATATGATGATCAACTAAAATCTGATGAAAAGCATCCATTTTGGAGTAATCCTTTATTGTATAAACAGGGAGGAACCACGCAAGAAAATACCGGACAGGATACGCCCGCTTTTGATTCCCAGACGACGGGCGGAGAAGAACTCGTCGGGATGGGCGTAGGTACAGATTCCGGCTAGTTCGATATTTCCGGCCGAAAGGCCTTCTGTCAATAATTGCAGACGATTGGCCTCCCATAAATCGATATGGGCTTTTCCGGTATCGGCATCGCGCTTCAAGATACACGGCATTTCAAAACCAGCCTCCCGAAAGGCGTCGACGACCTCTTCGCCAACTTCGAAGGCTTCGGGACCGATGGAAGGAGCAATGCCGGCTTTCATGAGACGAGGATCGGCTCCATATTCATCCATGAGGATGCGAACAGTTTTCCCGGCAATCCGCAATACAGTTCCCCGCCAACCGGCATGAACGGCAGCTACAGCCTTCACATCGGGAGCATACAGCAGGACAGGGACACAATCGGCTGTCGAGACAGCGATGCAAACTTCCGGCACATCCGTCACCAAGGCATCTACACCATGCATATAAAGCTGCTGTTCTTCCAATGGAAGGGAAAGAAAAGAAGGGTCGATCGAACGGACCTCCGCCCCATGAACCTGGAAAGGCGCGAAGATACGTTCGGATGGTATCCTGATTGCATCCGAAAGAAGTTTCCGGTTCGCTCGGACAGCTTCCGGATTGTCCCCGCTATATTCGCCAGGGTTAAAGGAAGCATACGCACCTTTGCTCACTCCTCCCTGACGGGTTGTCACAAAATGAGAGATGTTGCAATCCTCGCTTAATACGGGAAATTGCAACATCTTCACTTTATCATTTGGAAGTATCTTCATCTTCTTCGTCGTCCCAATCTTCATATTCTTCATACTCTTCATCGTCGTCGGGATCATCTTCATCAAGAGGAATGATAAAATCGTCATCATCTAGCGAAAGTGCGCCTACATCGATGTTCTTATGTACAATACGCTCTACCTCGTGGAACGTTTCCTTGTTCAGTTCCTTCCACAGCAAGTCTTTCAGCTCGGTGATCCCCATTCCGGTAACGGAGGAGATAAAGACATAGGGAACGCCTTCCGGCAGATCTTCGGACAATGCCTCAATCAACTCTTCATCCAGCATATCGCTCTTGGTGATAGCCAGGACACGGCTTTTATCCTGCAAATCCGGATTATACTTGACCAGTTCGCCTAAAAGGATTTCGTATTCCTTCTTGATATCATCCGCATCGGCAGGAACCATAAACAAAAGCAACGAATTACGTTCGATATGACGCAGGAACCTTAACCCCAAACCTTTACCTTCACTGGCTCCCTCGATAATGCCAGGAATATCGGCCATGACGAATGAACGGTTGTCGCGATAGCTTACTATACCCAAGTTCGGTTCGAGCGTAGTAAACGGATAATTGGCAATCTTCGGTTTGGCAGCTGAAACGACAGACAGCAACGTCGACTTTCCGGCATTCGGAAAACCGACCAGACCGACATCAGCCAACAGCTTCAATTGCAGGATCACCATACGTTCCTGTGCCGGTTCGCCGGGTTGCGCATAGCGGGGAGCCTGGTTGGTCGACGTCTTGAAATGGCAGTTACCCAATCCTCCGCGTCCGCCTTTCAACAGCATTACCTTCTGACCGTCTTCGGTCACGTCACAGATAAACTCGCCCGTTTCGGCATCATAAACGACTGTTCCGCAAGGAACCTCTATCACACGATCCTCACCGTCTTTCCCGAAACTACGTTTGGCTCCGCCACTTTCACCATTCGTCGCCATAATATGACGTTCATACTTCAGATGGAGAAGCGTCCAGTAATTCCGGTTTCCACGAAGATACACATGGCCTCCTCGTCCTCCATCGCCTCCGTCGGGACCTCCTTTCGGAATGTATTTCTCGCGGCGAAAGTGAGAAGACCCTCTCCCGCCCTTACCAGAACGGCAATAGATCTTTACATAATCTACAAAGTTTGATTCAGCCACTTTTAATTTTTAATTTATGATTTATGATTCATAACGACAAAAGATATAAATCATAAACCTCATTCATAAATCCATTACAAATTATTTACCGCATCCTTGATACGACCGAAAATCTCTTCAATTGTACCCATACCTTTGATGGCGACATGTTTGCCTTCACCGATATAATAATCTGCCAAAGGAGCTGTCTGTTTGTGATAAACGTCCAATCTTGACTTGATTGTTTCCAGATTGTCATCCGAACGGCCTGAAACCTTACCACGTTCCAACAGGCGGTTGATCAGTTCTTCTTCTTCTACCTGAAGATTCAGCATAACGGAAACATCGGTTCCACGTTTGTTCAACATTTCTTTCAGTGCTTTAGCCTGCGGGATCGTACGGGGGAAACCATCGAAGATGACGCCTTTGGAGTTCACCTTGCTGTCCAAAACCTTAGCCAGCATGTCAACGATCAGTTCATCCGGAACCAGTTGTCCTTTTTCGATGTAATCTTTAGCAATCTTACCCAACTCTGTCTCGTTCTTCATTTCAGAACGCAAAACATCACCTGTAGAGATATGATCCAAACCATATTCTTTAATAATCAATTCGCTCTGTGTTCCCTTTCCTGAACCGGGAGCACCAAAAATAACAATGTTCAACATAAAAAGTAAACTTTTTAAATTGACAATTGATAATTGACAATTGACAATTACCTGCCAACTATCCAACCATCTATCGCCTCTTATTATACATTAATCTGATAAATTCTCCACTCCTTTATATATTGATAATTATCAATTGTCAATTATCTTATATATATTCCGGTAAGCCCGCCCCATTTCATCATAATCCAGGCCGTAACCGACAATAAAATCACTCGGAATCCGAATGCCGATATAATCGGGTCTCAAATTGCATCTCAATGAATCCGGCTTAAACAACATGGTCGCCAGTTTGACATCGGCAGCACCATCCTTACGGAGTTTATCCATAACATATTGCATCGTAAATCCGGTATCGATAATATCCTCTATCATGATCAAAGTCCGCCCTTTCACATCGGCCTGCACCGGCATGATTTCACGCACGACACCGGTCGTACTGGTCCCTTTATAAGAAGAATAACGAGCAAAGGTGATCTCATACGGTTCGTTCAACTGACGCATCAACTCGGCAGTAAACATAAAAGCTCCATTCAGGATTCCCACAAACAACGGATTCGTGCCTTTTACATCCTCCCGGATACGTTCTGCGACTTTTGCAATTGCATCCTTTATCTCCTCTTCCGGGATAAAGAGTTCAAATTCTTTGTCTTTTAATCGGATTCTATCCATATTCCGTTTGATTTTCGAGGGAACAAAGGTACAACTTTTTCGGGTAAGCGCAAAAGTGGATTTTCATTTTCTGCTTTCTGTCAAAATATTGCCATCTATCATACGGATCAGACTACCTGCCATCCGAGCATTTTCCTCGGAGTGGATAACCATCACGACGGTCATTCCTTCACGATTCAGTTCCATCAACAGGTTCATCACTTCATTGCCGTTGACGGAGTCCAGGTTTCCGGTCGGGATCGCCGGCGATAACCGGAAAGCTAGAATGTCAACTCATCCACAATCCAGAGATAGATCAGGAAAGCTGCCGTCATCCCCAACACAAGCCCTAATATATTAATAGACGAAAACAAAAAGCTCCGCTTGATTAGCCGGAGTGCGACTTTTACATAGTGTTTAAACATATATCATATCTTTTTTATGAACCACTAAAAATAAAACAAAGATCATGCTAAATCAGGAACTCACTTATTTACAACCATATACACACCAAACTTTTTAAACGTATTGTCCGTTCCCGTACATCTTACGTACAAAAACGCACGGATATGTTCCCGACAACGCCGAAAATAAATTAGTCTATCTCAGAACTTTTCATTAATTTCGCACCAATATTTTAAATGAATGAAAAAGATACGACAATGATAAAGAGGTCTGTTTTAGCGTTATTTATTGTATTGTTATTCAGTAGTAATCGGGTAGGAGCACAGGATGTTAACATAATTAGCGGGAACCAGTTGAACAAACCGGTTCAGACTGCTGTCCCCGATACATTTCCTTTATTAGACTTAGAAGAAACGGAACTGGATAAAATCCCCGACCTCAGGGCACAGTTCGAAAAACTCAATAGCAGCTACTCATCACCCGCCGCACCGAGTGAGAACTTGCTCCGCTTTTTAAAGAAAGACGAGATAGAATTATCGCCGGAAGCACAATATTGGGTAAATTGGGTACGCGACCCGTCTACCATCATCAGCCCGTGGGCAACCCTACGGGATACTACAATTGTCAATCCACTGTTCACCCCGATCCTGTTCAAGGGAGGACTTATCCCGGAAGACCTGCAATTGTATGATAAGGACTTTATTGCAAAACAACGTCCCAACTTCCCATTGTTCGAACCGGATACGACTTTGTTCCAAGACGAAATACTAAAGAACAAGTTGCAGAATACCGCATATAATTATGTACGTATAAACTATCCGGAGTATTTCCGTTATTCGGAACGTGACCTGCCGACAGATGTCGTTAAAACGCATGTTATCAAGAAAGCGACATACGAACCTGAACTAATCAAAATAGAAAGCGACCCGAACGCTTTCAGCGACGTGGACGCTCCGGTCAAGTTTATCCCGGAACGCCGTTATTGGACTTCCAACTTCGAAAGTACCATGCAGTTTTCGCAAAATTACATTTCACCGAACTGGAGTGCCGGTGGCGATCCGAACTTCAATATGAATACCCGGCAATATTTCAAATATGATTACAATAAAGACAAAGTACAGGTTACAAACGAACTTGAATTCAAACTGAACATGAATACTTTGCCGGACAAAACAGACTCTATACATTCGTACAAGATAAACGACCAGATACTTCGTCTCCATACGCTGTTCGGTTACAAAGCATTTAACAAGTGGTACTACACAGTCGACATCAGTTTCAACACACAAGTAGTAACAAACTACGCCCAGAACAGCGAAACCAAATTATCGGCATTTCTCGCGCCTATGACCTTCAATACCGGTATCGGTATGAAATACGAACTAACCAAAACCCTTACAAAGGTGAGACACCGAAACATAAAATTGAATGTAAACGTGGCTCCATTCTCTTATAACTACATGTACAGTAGCCAAAAGGGGATAGATATGGATCTGAAACGACACGGTTTTAAAGAGAAAGACAATGCCGCCGAGCTCCCTGACGATGTTAACAAATACAGGAACTCTCAAAGCCAAATCGGTTCGAAAGTCGAAGCAAACATGACATTCAATATCAACCGAAATGTCAGTTGGACTTCTCGTTTCTATTATTTCACGGATTATCATCGTATTACCGGAGAGTTTGAGAATACGTTCAACTTGCAGATCAGCCGGTTCTTTTCAACCCGGATCAATCTTCACCTGCGCTATGACGATGGTGTCGCCAAAAACGAAGATTTCGACAGTTATCTTCAGATCAACGAACTGTTAAGCTTCGGGTTTAATTACAAATGGTAAGACAAAGTCTATTATTTCCATAATAAACTTTGTTAATCGTGACATAATTTCCAAATAATACGTACTTTTGCCTCGGTTTTGCAATGTCGAGATTACAAATATGAGCGAAAGTATCAATCACAATGGGATTATAGAGAAGATCGACGGCGGTACGGTCTACGTCAGGATCATCCAACAATCGGCTTGCTCCGGATGCCATGCGAAAAGTATGTGTACGGCATCCGAGAGCAAAGAAAAGATCATCGAGGTTCCGGACAACTCTGGAAAATTCCATATAAATGAAGAAGTCCAGTTATGCGGACAAAGTTCACTGGGGCTGCAGGCAGTACTTCTTGCATTTGTATTTCCGCTTATCATAGTTTTTGCGGCTATTGTAACAGGTACAAATATGCAATGGGAAGAAACCACAAGCGGGTTAACCGGATTACTGCTCTTAGTTCCTTATTATTGCATATTATACTTTTTACGCGACAAACTGAAAAAGCGATTCATATTTACTTTGAAAAAACTTAATTGACAAACATATCATGATTTTAATTGCCGTTATTTCATTAGGAGCGATTGGAGCCATCGGCGCAGTTTTTCTATACGCCGCCTCCAAGAAGTTTGAAGTATACGAAGATCCTCGTATCGCACAAGTCCAGGAGGTATTGCCTGGAGCCAATTGCGGAGGTTGTGGATATCCCGGATGCGGTGGTTTTGCTGCGGCTTGTGTAAAGGCCGACACATTGGACGGCCTGTTATGTCCCGTAGGCGGAGCACCTGTAATGGGCAAAGTAGCCACCATCCTCGGAAAAGAAGCTGCCAGTGCAGAACCAATGGTAGCCGTTGTCCGCTGCAACGGAACGTGTGCCGCCCGTCCGCGTACCAACCAATACGACGGTGTGCAGAGTTGTGCGATTGCTTCCACCTTGTACGGCGGAGAAACCGGCTGTTCATTCGGTTGCTTAGGTTATGGCGACTGTGTGGCTGCATGTAATTTCGACGCCATTCACATCAATCTTGAGACAGGGCTTCCGGAAGTGGACGAAGACAAATGTACTTCATGCGGAGCTTGCGTAAAAGCTTGCCCGAAAAACATCATCGAACTGCGTAAGAAGGGCCCCAAATCACGCCGTATCTTCGTCAGCTGCGTAAACAAAGACAAAGGCGGAGTAGCCAAGAAAGCATGTGCCAACGCTTGTATCGGCTGTGGCAAATGTGCAAAGGAATGTCCGTTCGAAGCAATTACAGTGGAAAATAACGTGGCCTACATCGATTACACAAAATGTCGCTTATGCCGCAAGTGCGTAGCCGTATGTCCGACCGGTGCCATCCACGAATTAAACTTCCCGCCACGTAAAGAGGCAGCTCCGGCTGTGGACGCCGACAAAATAAAACCGGCAACAGCTCCGAAACCAGCCGCTCCGAAGGCTGATGCGCCAAAGACTGAAGCCCCGAAGAAAGAGTCTCCAAAGGCAGAAGCTCCAACAGCAAACGCTACGCCAAATGCAGAAACTCCTAAAATTGAAACAAAAGAAGAAACAATTCAAAAATAAAATCTAATAGTATGCTAAGGACATTTCGAATCGGAGGTATACATCCGCCCGAAAATAAATTGTCTGCCGGTAAGAAAATTACCGCTTTAGCTGCACCTAAGCAGGTAATCATACCGCTCAGTCAGCACATCGGGGCTCCGGCCCAGGCAGTGGTCAAGAAGGGTGATCTGGTTAAAGTCGGAACACTTGTCGCCAAGGCAGGTGGTTTCGTTTCCGCCAACATCCACTCGTCGGTATCCGGTAAAGTAAACAAAATAGATAACGCCCTCGACTCAAGCGGCTACAAGCGTCCCGCCATCTACATCGATGTGGAAGGAGACGAATGGGAAGAAACGATCGACCGCAGCGATGCATTGGCAAAAGATTGTACGCTGTCATCCAAAGAAATCGTCGACAAGATTGCAGCAGCCGGTATCGTAGGTCTGGGGGGAGCCACCTTCCCGACACAGGTGAAACTGATGCCGCCTCCCGGAAGCAAGGCCGAGATCATCATCATCAATGCCGTCGAATGCGAACCTTATCTTACCTCCGACCATTCCCTGATGATGGAGAAAGGCGAACAGATATTGGTAGGCGTCACATTGCTGATGAAAGCCGTAAACGTAAACAAAGCCGTTATCGGCATCGAAAACAATAAACCCGACGCAATCGCCCACCTGACGAAGCTGGCAGCCGCTTATCCCGGAATCGAGATCATGCCGTTGAAAGTGCAATATCCGCAAGGAGGTGAAAAGCAGTTGATCGACGCCGTGATCCGTCGTCAGGTAAAGAGCGGTGCCCTGCCTATCTCGGCCGGAGCCGTCGTACAGAACGTAGGAACCGCATACGCCGTCTACGAAGCTGTCCAAAAGAACAAACCTCTGTTCGAACGTGTCGTAACCGTAACCGGAAAGGCCGTAACCACCCCCTCGAACTTCCTGGTTCGTATGGGTACGCCTATCAACACACTGATCGAAGCAGCCGGTGGTCTTCCCGAAAACACGGGTAAAATTATCGGTGGCGGCCCGATGATGGGCAAAGCGTTGGTAAGCGCTGAAGTTCCGGTAACCAAAGGTAGTTCCGGCGTATTGCTCCTGACCAAGGAAGAATCTGTCCGCAAACCGATGCAAGACTGTATCCGTTGCGCCAAGTGCGTGAACGTCTGCCCGATGGGATTGAACCCGGCCTTCCTCATGAAGTTCACCGTCTACAAAGACTGGGAAAAAGCCGAGGCCAACTATATTCAGGACTGTATAGAATGCGGTTCCTGTAGCTATACTTGTCCAGCCAACCGCCCGCTGTTGGATCAGATCCGGTTGGGCAAAGGCAAAGTAATGGGTATTATTCGTGCAAGAAAGTCATAAAACAAGAGCAATATGGAAAACAAATTATACGTGTCTCCCTCGCCCCACATTCATGGTGGCGACAGCATAAGCAAAAATATGTACGGTGTACTGATTGCCCTTGTTCCGGCTTTCCTGGTATCACTCTACTTTTTCGGACTGGGTGCGCTGATCGTAACCGTAGCCTCGGTTTTCTTCTGTGTCCTGTTCGAATATCTGATTCAGAAGTTCCTGATGAAAAAGGAACCGACCATTTACGATGGTTCGGCCATCCTGACCGGCGTTTTGCTGGCGTTCAACCTGCCGTCAAACCTACCGATCTGGATCATCGCCATCGGTGCACTGGCAGCCATCGGTATCGGTAAGATGTCGTTTGGCGGTCTAGGTAACAATATTTTCAACCCGGCACTGACAGGCCGTATCTTCCTGCTGATCTCTTTCCCGGCACAGATGACCACCTGGCCCGTTGTCGGACAGTTGACATCTTATGCCGATGCAACAACAGGGGCAACCGTCCTCTCTCTGATGAACGAGGGTGCACTCGACAAAATGCCTACACTCAGCGACATGCTGATCGGTAACATGGGCGGTAGCCTTGGTGAAGTCAGCGCACTGGCACTGCTGTTAGGTATGTTCTATATGTTATGGAAGAAGATCATCACCTGGCACGTTCCGGTATCCATCTTCGTCACGGTATTTGTCTTTACAGGTATCATGCACCTGGTGAATCCGGTTCAATACGCAAGCCCGTTCGTCCATCTGTTGTCCGGAGGTCTGATGTTGGGAGCTATCTTCATGGCGACCGACTATGTGACTTCGCCGATGAGCAAGAGCGGTATGATTGTCTACGGTGTCGGCATTGGTATCCTGACAACGGTTATCCGTCTGTTCGGTTCTTATCCCGAAGGTATGTCATTTGCCATCTTCATCATGAATGGAGTTACTCCGCTCATCAACAGTTATATGAAACCTAAACATTTCGGAGGAAAATAAGCATGGCAAAACTAAAATCAACATTACCCAATATGTTCCTTTCACTCACGATCATCTGTGTAGTGGCCGGAGCAATATTAGCAGGTGTGAATATGTACACCACCGGTCCGATTGCCGCCACCAAAGCCGCCGCGCTGGAAGCGGCGATCAAAGCAGTCACACCGGCATTCGATAACAAACCGACAGAAGATGCTTATATGGCTGTCACGACTGACGGCGATTCGCTGAAAATCTATCCGGCAATGAAAGACGGCAAACTCGTAGGAGCAGCTGTCGAAAGCAACACGCAGAAAGGGTTCAGTGGCGAGATCAAAGTGATTGTCGGCTTCGATGCCGAGGGCAAGCTGCTAAACTACTCCGTACTGCAACATGCCGAAACTCCGGGTCTGGGCGCCAAGATGCAGGAATGGTTCCGCGAAGACAAGAACCAGCAGAGCGTATTGGGACGCAACTTGGCTGACGGCGAACTGAAAGTATCCAAAGATGGTGGCGACATAGACGCCATCACAGCCGCGACAATCACCAGCCGTGCATTCCTGAACGCTGTGAACCGCGCCTACAGTGCTTTTTCCGGTGCCGACGGATTGACCGGGGCAACCACATCATCCGATAACACAACTAAAGAGGGAGGAAACGACAATGAGTAATCTGAAAATATTGATGAACGGAATCATCACAGAGAACCCGACATTCGTATTGCTGTTAGGTATGTGTCCGACATTGGGAACGACCTCTTCAGCGATGAATGGTATGAGTATGGGACTTGCAACCATGTTCGTGTTGATCTGTTCCAACATGGTCATATCAGCATTGAAAAATGTAATCCCGGATATGGTCCGTATTCCCGGGTACATTGTCGTAATCGCCACATTCGTAACGGTTGTGCAAATGTGCATGGAAGCATTTATTCCTGCCTTATACGCAAGTTTGGGATTGTTCATCCCGTTGATCGTCGTCAACTGTATCGTATTGGGACGCGCCGAAGCTTTTGCCGCTAAAAACGGAGTCGTGGCCTCGGCTTTCGACGGAATCGGTATCGGTCTCGGCTTTACGATTGCCTTGACACTGTTAGGAGCTATCCGCGAATTGTTGGGGACGGGTAAACTGTTCAACCTGACAATCATGCCGGAACAGTTCGGCTCGCTGATTTTTGTATTGGCTCCGGGTGCATTCATCGCACTGGGATTCCTGATAGCTATTGTTAATAAACTGCGTAAAGCATAAAACAAGGTAAGATATGGAATATATATTGATATTTATCGCCGCTGTATTCGTCAACAACGTTGTATTGTCCCAATTCTTGGGTATATGTCCGTTCCTCGGCGTATCCAAGAAAGTGGATACAGCAATAGGCATGGGAGCAGCCGTTGCATTTGTGCTTACCATTGCGACACTCGTGACTTTCCTCGTACAAAAATATGTGCTGGATGTATTCGGCCTGGGCTTTATGCAGACCATCAGCTTCATCCTGATTATCGCAGCTCTGGTCCAAATGGTGGAAATCATCCTGAAGAAAGTTTCTCCTGCCCTCTATCAGGCATTAGGAGTGTTTCTTCCGCTGATCACGACAAACTGTTGTGTGTTGGGTGTCGCCATCCAGGTCATCCAGAAACAGTATAATTTATTAGAATCTGTAGTATATGCATTCTCTATTGCTATTGGATTTGCATTAGCTTTGATTATCTTTGCAGGTGTCAGAGAACAATTAGCAATGACAAATGTCCCCGATGGCATGAAAGGAACCCCGATCGCCCTAATCACAGCTGGTCTGCTGGCTATGGCGTTTATGGGATTCTCGGGGATCGTTTAAAGATTTATGATTTATGATTTATAATAACAGGTAATACTGCTTGATAATAACAGGTAATACCGCTTGCCGCTATAAATCATAAATCATAAATCCTTTCATAAATCATAAATCATAAATTTTCTCTCCTCATGAAACAGAAGATTTTAGTAGCAGGTGGAACTGGTTACATCGGATCACACACCACAGTAGAACTGCAAAACGCAGGTTATGAAGTTGTCATCATTGATGACCTGTCTAACTCCAATATAGAAGTATTGGACGGTATCGAACGCATCACAGGCATCCGTCCTGAATTCATCAAGCTGGACTTGAAAGATAAGGAAGGAACCCGAGAAGCACTGAAAGCTCATCCGGGAATCAAAGGGATCATCCTGTTTGCCGCCAGCAAAGCAGTAGGCGAATCCGTACAGCAACCATTGAAATACTATCGTAACAACGTTGTGACATTGGTGAACCTGTTGGAACTGATGCCGGAATTCAATATCGAAGGCATTGTATTCTCGTCTTCCTGCACCGTTTACGGGCAGCCTGACCCTGAGAATCTGCCTGTAACCGAGAACGCTCCGATCAAACCGGCTACTTCTCCATACGGAAATACAAAACAGATCAACGAAGAGATCATCCGCGATACCATCCATGCCGGCGCTCCTTTCAAGAGCATCATCCTGCGTTACTTCAACCCGATCGGAGCACATCCGACAGCAGAGATCGGCGAATTGCCTAACGGCGTTCCTCAGAACCTGATCCCGTATCTGACACAGACTGCTATGGGTATCCGCAAAGAGCTGAGTGTATTCGGTGACGACTATGACACGCCTGACGGTTCCTGCATCCGCGACTACATCAATGTTGTCGACTTGGCTAAGGCTCACGTGATCGCAATGGACCGCATGTTGGGTGGCAAGTCTCTGGATAATGTGGAAATCTTCAACCTCGGAACCGGCAACGGCGTTTCCGTATTGGAACTGATCAACACATTCGAAGCTGCAACAGGCGTTAAAGTCCCGCACAAGATCGTAGGACGCCGCGAAGGTGACATCGAAAAGGTTTGGGCCAATCCCGAACGTGCCAATAAAGTTTTAGGCTGGAAAGCGACAGAAACACTGGCCGACACATTGGCTTCGGCCTGGAAATGGCAGGAAAGACTGCGCGAACGCGGTATCATGTAATCGGAATATTTCTCGTTACCATACAAAAAAGGGGGGCCAAAGTTCATTATTAAACCCATCGGCTCCCCTTTTTCATTAAGAAGCCTTGGAAAGGTGTATACAGTATAAAGACAAGCTTATCATCAGACAGCACACTGTATATCAATATATTGAAAATAACCATCCCTACAAAAGGACAATTTGACCGCAATATTTCCCCTACACTTTTTCAAACAAGCCTCATTTTCTTACACGACAACCGCAATACTCCTTGTAAATAGCGAACGGTAAATAGCGAGCTACCTGACGAAGAAAAAACCAAATCCGGACAAAAACACATTCTCCTCCACACCCCTCCGACCCATTTGAACAGCCAGACTCTTAGCATGCACTGCCTCCATACGGAAAAGAAAGGCAAAGGTTTAGAAAAATCACCTAAACAACTATTTATCAAATACATACAATATTTTCATAAATCTATTGCTTCCCAAAAGTGTAGGGGAAATATTGCGGTCAAATTGTCCTTTTCTATATTTGGGGGCCTAAAAAACGTTCCAAGCCCTCCAAAAAGCTATAGGTTTTCCGTTTACAAGCCATAGCTTTCCAAGAAAAAAGCTATAACCTTTTTGGAAACAGGCTATAGCTTTTTTATCATGAGACATCTCCCCCAAAAACAGACTGGAAGATTACTTTGCCAGTATATTCAGGACAGCTTCCCGCCAATCCTCTCCGTTTTCCGGCTGATAGGTGTGGAAACCGAGCCCTTGTCCAACCTCTATATTCGATTTGGCATCGTCGACAAACAGCGTTTCAGCGGGAATAAGCGGGGCATTTTCTATCATCCGGTCGAAGATGGCGGCATCCGGCTTTGTCACCCCAACTTCATAGGAAGTATACATTTTGTCGAAATAAGCGGATATAGGACGACCGGCGGGGGTGAACGCCTCGCTCCTCGCCCACGACTGGACAATCGGATTCGTATTGCTCAACAAATAAACCTTATATTTCTTTCGCAGCTCTAACAGGAAATCCAACTTGTATTGCGGGACATCGGCAATAAAACCCATCCAGGCATATTTGATTTCATCATAAGAAAGTTGCTTGCCGGTATGCTCGCATAACTTGCGACAGAAAGTATCGACATCGATCTTTCCATTCTCCAGTTCAAGGAAAAAGCCTTTCTGCTCATAAGGATCGAGCAACTGTTTTGCATCCTTCACTCCTATTTCCTCAAAGCGGCTTACAGCCTGGTGATGGTCCAGGTCGATCAAGACGCCTCCCAGATCAAATACTATGTTTCTGATTCTTTTCATATTCTTTGTGTAATACTCACAAACTTACATAAAAGTGTCCGGACAACCAAATAAAAAAAGTAAAGGCCGTATGCAGGCGGGATCACCCTCCGCATACTCAGCCTTCACTGTAAATCGGCATCACACAAGCATCAAGCAGGCTTGTGAATGTGAAATCATTTTATTCGAGCTTATGGATAACCAGGCCGGAACGCAGTTTCGGTTCGAACCAGGTTGTCTTGGGAGGCATGATATTACCGGTATCGGCAATATCCATCAATTGCTTCATGGTGACAGGATAAAGCGCCAACGCGACCTTCATCTCGCCACTGTCCACACGACGCTGCAATTCACCCAGCCCACGGATACCGCCTACGAAATCGATGCGTTTATCCGAACGAAGATCTTTTATGCCCAGAATCTCATCTAAAATCAGGTTGGAAGAGATCGTCACATCCAGGACACCGATCGGATCGTTATCGTTGTATGTGCCTTGCTTGGCTGTCAACGAATACCATTTTCCTGCCAAATAGAGGGAGAAATTATGCAAAGCTACCGGTTTATAAATATCCGCGCCCTTTTCTTCCACGACAAAGTTCTTTTCCAATTTAGCCAGAAATTCCTCTTCCGACAAGCCGTTCAAGTCTTTCACCACACGGTTATAGTCGATAATCGTTAACTGGTTTGCCGGGAAACAGACAGCCATAAAGTAGTTATACTCCTCGTCCCCTTTATGAGCCGCATTCTGTCTGGCTTTCTCCGCACCGACCAGGGCGGCGGCGGCGGAACGGTGATGGCCGTCGGCAATATACAGGGAAGGCATTTCGCCGAACAGTTCCGTGATGCGGGCAATATCAGCCGGCTCGTCAATGATCCAGAACGTATGGCCGAAACCGTCGTCTTTCGCGACGAAGTCATATTCCGGATTGCGGGATGCATATTTGGCGACAATCTGGTCCAGTTCGGCATTGTCGGGATAAGCAAAGAACACCGGTTCGATATTGGCATTATTCACCCGGACATGCTTCATGCGGTCCTCCTCCTTGTCACGCCGTGTCAGCTCATGCTTCTTGATAACGCCATTCATATAATCGGGCACATACGCACCGACAACCAAGCCGTATTGTGTCTTGCCGTTCATGGTCTGGGCATACACATAGTAACATTCCTCCTTATCCTGCACCAACCAGCCCTTTTCCTGGAACATCCGGAAATTGGCGGCAGCTTTCAGATAAACGGCAGGATCGTGTTCATCCGTCCCGACCGGAAAGTCGATCTCCGGTTTGATGATATGATATAATGATTTTTCATTTCCCTTCGCTTCTTCGCGTGCCTCTTCCGAGTTCAACACATCGTAAGGACGGGAAGCCACTTGTTCGATCAAATCTTTAGGAGGACGGATTCCTTTGAAAGGTTTAATTCGTGCCATGATAATTTAGATTTATGATTCATGATTTATGATTTATGGAGCTTATTTTTAGAGGTAAGGATTATGGATACGAGGATTTTCCTCAATTCCTGGCAATCACAATATAAAGAATCAAACTGTGATTGGGATAAATAATCCGTTTTCTCTAATATCGTCAACCAATAAATTGTCTCATTCGTTTCCTTTTAGGATATTGCCAACTTATGAATAAAATCTGACGAAGATTCCGCAGAAAGAACTTCGCTTATATTCGCTCCAACCGAAGTCCCGCAACGCAAAAGTTGCTTACTTATAATGAATTCTTTCTTCTCTCCTGTCAAATACTTATATACATTAACAATCCGAATCGCAAACGACAAAGTTTTCTCATAGGTCGGGTTTTGCTCCATAAATCATAAATTATCAATCTATTTATTTACTCTGAACTTTTCACATCCTTCTTTCAGGAAGCCTTCGATCTGCTTGGCAGCGGCAATACCGGCATTGATATTGGCTTCGGCAGTCTGTGCACCCATCTTTTTAGGAGTGGAGAAATAGCGGCCGGCAAACTTGGCGGCAAACTCTTCGTTGGCTACGGGCATGATGTCGGTTACATATTTCAAGTCTGCGCGTTCTTCCATCAACTTGATCAGTTCGGCTTCGTTGATCACTTCCTTACGGGCTGTATTGACCAACAGGCCCCCTTTCGGCATCTTGCCGACCAGAGCGTAATTGATGGAGTTCTTTGTTTCGGCAGTTGCGGGAATATGCAAAGAAACGATATCGCAGGTAGCATAGAGTTCTTCCGGTGAAGCGACCGGTTTCACACCATCCGCTTCAATGGCCGAAGCCGGACAGAAAGCATCGAATGCATAGATTTCCATTCCGAAACCTTTTGCGATACGGGCCACATTGCGGCCTACGTTGCCGTATGCGTGGATTCCCAGTTTCTTTCCTTTCAATTCTGTTCCCGATGTTCCGTTATAGAAGTTGCGGACAGCCATTACCATCATTCCGAAAGCCAATTCGGCAACGGCATTGGAGTTCTGCCCCGGTGTATTCATCACACAAACATTATGAGCTGTCGCAGCAGCCAGGTCGACGTTATCGTAACCGGCTCCGGCACGAACCACTATCTTCAACTGCTTGGCGGCATCCAGCACTTCGGCATCGATCACGTCACTGCGGATAATGATTGCATCCACATCCTTGACTGCCTCTAGCAGTTTGGCCTTTTCACCGTATTTTTCCAACAGGATCAGTTCATCGCCTGCCCCTTCCACTACTTCGCGGATACCTTTCACAGCTATCGCTGCGAAAGGTTTATCTGTTGCTACTAATATCTTTGCCATAATCAATGCTGTTTTTCAAAATCCTTCATACATGCAACCAAAGCTTCAACGCTGCTCTTAGGCATTGCGTTGTACAGTGAGGCACGGAAACCACCGACAGAGCGGTGTCCCTTGATACCGACCATACCGGCAGCCGCAGCAAATTTACTGAATTCGTCTTCCAGTTCCTTATATTCGTCATTCATCACGAAACATACATTCATGATAGAACGGTCTTCGGCTGCAACAGTCCCTCTGAACAACTTGTTACGATCGATTTCATCATACAGGATAGCGGCATTTTCCATATCCTTCTTTTCCATAGCGGCAACACCGCCTTGTTCCTTATACCATTTCAATGTCTGCAACGCAGCATAGATAGGCAGCACGGGAGGAGTGTTAAACATGGAATCCTTATCTATATGAGTCTTATAGTTCAACATTGTCGGGATCGGGCGTTCCACATGTCCCAAAGCATCCACACGAACAATAGCCAACGTCACACCGGCAGGAGCCAGATTCTTCTGTGCCCCGGCATAGATAATGTCATATTTGGACACATCGATCGGACGGGAGAAAATATCGGACGACATATCGGCGACCAAACGTTGTTTCACATCCGGATCTTTGCGAGTTTCCGTTCCGTAAATCGTATTATTGGTCGTAATATGGAAATAATCCGCATCGTCGGCAATCGTATAATCTTTCGGAATATATGTATAGTTTTTATCTTTAGAAGATGCCACAACCTCGACTTCCCCGAAGAGCTTAGCTTCCTTGATGGCTTTGGACGACCATGTACCGGTATCTAAATAAGAAGCTTTCTTATTCAACAGGTTGTAAGGAACCATACAGAACTGCATGCTTGCACCTCCACCCAGGAAAACAACCTCATAGCCAGCAGGAACATCCAGCAATTCTTTGATCAGCGCACGCGCCTCATCGTTCACGGCAACGAATTCTTTACTTCTGTGGGAGATTTCAAGAAGAGATAAACCCATACCCGCAAAATTCTCTACTGCAGCGGCCGTATTTTTAATTGTATACTCGCTCAAGATAGAGGGACCTGCATAAAAATTGTGCTTCTTCATACCAATGTTTTTTTTAATGTTAAATATAATTTAAGTAACTAATTTCCCAAAAACAGGCGGCTAATGTACAAAATAAATTGACAATTGACAATCGATGATTGATAATTATTAGCAAAACGACATGATAATTATCTTTATCAATTACACTTATTCCACAATTGCCAATTGTCTATTATCAATTGTCAATTCTGATATCTATCCCCCCACAAACGCCTCATCTGTTCAATTAGTTTGTGTTCGGACGGATTTTCCTGTCCTTTCCACAGCCGTTCGTTTAAAATCTCCTTTGGAAGGAACTCTTGCTTGACAAAATGATTTTCATAATCGTGCGCATATTTGTAATCTTTTCCATAATTCAGCTCCGCCATCAATTTTGTCGGTGCATTTCGCAAATGAAGGGGAACAGGCAAATTTCCTGTACGGTTCACCAACTCTAACGCATCATTAATCGCCATATAAGCCGAATTGCTTTTAGGACAGCATGCCAGATAAACGGTCGTTTCCGCCAAAATGATCCGTCCTTCAGGCCAGCCGATTTTCTTCAAGGCATCAAAACAGGCATTTGCCAACAACAGAGCATTCGGATTCGCTAATCCGATATCTTCCGATGCTGAAATAACCAGACGGCGGGCTATAAATTCCGGATCTTCGCCACCGGCAACCATACGAGCCAGCCAATAGACAGCGGCATCCGGATCACTTCCACGGATGGATTTGATGAAAGCGGATATGATGTCATAATGCATCTCCCCTCCTTTATCGTACGCCGCAGGATTTTCCTGCAAGCGCTCCACCACCTTTTCATCTGTTATTTCAATCTTTTCATTTCCTTCTTCCGCAGCAACTACGAGTTCCAGGATATTCAGCAGTTTCCGCGCATCGCCACCGGAATAACGCAACATGGCATCCGTCTCGGCCAGCACGATATTCATATCCTTCAATATGATATCTTCGGTAACCGCCTTATTCAACAAGGTCAACAGATCAGCTTTCTCCAATGATTTCAAAACATATACCTGGCAGCGGGAAAGCAACGGACGGATGACCTCGAACGAGGGATTCTCTGTCGTGGCTCCGATCAAGGTTACCACACCTGTCTCTACAGCATTGAGCAGGGAATCCTGCTGCGACTTGCTAAAGCGATGTATTTCGTCAATAAACAGGATCGGTGAAACGGTATTGAAAAAGTGATTGCCTTTTGCCTTTTCTATCACTTCCCGCACATCTTTCACTCCTGAACTGATTGCGCTCAACGTGTAGAACGGAGCTTCCAGCTTATTCGAAATAATCTGCGCCAGCGTAGTCTTTCCTACTCCCGGAGGTCCCCACAATATAAAAGAGGGGACACGACCCGCATCAATCATCTTTCTAAGGACAGCCCCCGGACCAACCAGGTGTTTCTGCCCGATATAATCGTCCAACGTTTTCGGACGTAATCTCTCTGCTAACGGTTGACTCATCATGCCAACAAAAGTCGCATATTTTATTTATTTTTCAAAGTATAATTACAGTAAAAATTCAAGGCTATTTTAATGTTTGACAACAGAAAAATATGATAAAAAGAAAGCACACACAGCAACACACACCCATAAAAACTACAATAAGATAACATTTTGTCATATTTACAACTCTTGGGCACTGAATAAAATCATGAAAGATCAGGGCAGTGTGTATCAGAGAATGCACTGCCCCTGTATCTATTACCTTATTTTATTTCAATGTGATATTTTCCAGATCACGTATAACAGTCATATCCATAATATCACTGTAGATTTCCGTTGTCCGTACACTTTTATGCCCCAGCAACTTCTGGACTGTCGTGATATTCGCTCCATTATATAATAATAAGGTAGCGTTGGTATGGCGTGCCATGTGGAAAGACAACCTTTTATCTATTTCCGCCAGCCGGCAAATCCTTTTCAACTGTTTATTCACATTCGAGTTTGCCGAAACAGAAACTCCAAACAACGTTCTTGAATAACGCTTGCAATAGCGTTCATAAACAGCAAGAGCTTTTCCGTCGAATAGCAGAAACAAAGGAAGCCGGACGTTCACATCCGTCTTGACCGATGAATAGACCAGCCATAACTTATCATCGATCAGATGAAAATTATCCGGTCGTATATTGACAATATCGGAAAAGCGCAGCCCGGTATAGCAGCTGAAAAGGAACATATCGAGCGTCCGTCTGAGCGTTCGTTGCAATTTAGGAGCGATATTCTCCAACCTTCCCAATTCCTCAGGTGTCAGATGACCACGCTTGCTCTCCATATATTTAATCTTATACTTACGAAAAGGATATTTCTGCAATTCAAACAAATCCTTATTAATCGCCAGGTTGACATATCTTTTCAGATGCTTCATATGCTTGGCAATCGTATTCCGGTGGTACTTTTGCTCAAGAAGAAAATGTTCAAAACCACAAAGGAAATTAAAGGTAAGATCATCAAAAGAGACTTGTGGCTGATACTGGCACAAAACCTGCAAAGTGGATAAATGGTTCTTCAATGTGGAAAGTCTTAAGTTGCTATGATTGATCTCATTTTTCATAAAAGAGACAAAAGAGGAAGAGACGGACTCAAAATCTCCCCTTTCCCTCAAATACTTCAAAGAAAACGGACGTCCGCTTTGGACCATATCTAATTCGATCCGTTCCAAATAAGTAATATAATCCTCAATGTACTAGTTCATCCATATTGGGATGGTTCCTCACAGCTTTTCTCTTGCTATCCCACTGTGTGGGCTTAACATAGATTTTCGTTGAGAAATACTTCTTTTGCCTATTCAGGTAAGCCTCTACCTGAATCAAAGCCTTTCCTTCTGCATTCAACCGCTTTTTCCGATTGAACACCAGATTGTAAATAACTTTTTCCATGATATACATTATTTTCTGAATGAGAACACGAAGGAACAATAATAAGTTCTTTGTTTCGTATGAGACAAACTAAAAGTTTGTTATATTTCGTGTTTCAATAGAAGAACAACTATCTGCAAAGCTATCCTGCAAAAGCCCGGACAGAGACAAAAAAAGAGGCGTGTTTTTTGAACACGCCTCTTTATTCCTTTTCCGGATATAAACCTTATTTCTTTTATAAAGCAGGTTGTGGAGCCGCCGGATTATTATCTGCATCAGAAATACCTGTATTGGTCTCCATTTCACATTGCGGAATACGGTAGATCATTATCTGGGATTCCGGCTCCAAATTAAACTGTACGGAAGCATGATAATTCGTATTTTTACGTATAACCGGCTTCTTTAAGCGTAAAAGGTCGAACAAGGAATGACCTTCGCCCCAAAGTTCCATACGACGCTGCAGCCAGACTTCATCTTGAAATTGCTGTGGCGAAGTAGCTTTACTAACAAAAGAAGGGTCGCGATAGGCTTGCACGAAGTTTTCCAATGTAGATTTACCTGCCGCCAGATTTCCACTCATTGCTTCAGCTTCCGCTTTAATCAAATACATTTCTTCCACACGCATCAACGGCCAATCCGAAGCATTAGTCGTGTTCCCAAACACACTCTGATAAGCACCGAACTTAGTATTTACATATGGTTCAAGACCGAAATACTCAACAATAGAAGATCCTTCTATCGTTTCGTTGTCTATCAACGAAGATGTGTTATCCGGAGACAAAAACCATTGTTTACGAATATCAGTATCCGGAATCTGGTCATATAAATCCGTATTCACTTTTCTGTATCCGTCAGGAACACCTGAAGTATATCCATTCCCCGTAAAAGAACACAAATGAGAAGGCCAGTTTATAATACCGGTTTGTACAACATCATTATCCGGAGTGATCATGACACCCCATAACCAAGAATTTGCAGTAGCAGAATTAAATGTCGGAGTAGATACTTCTGCCAATGATTGCGGTGTTCCGCCGGCAATAGCTCTTTCTGCATCTTTTGCTGCATCAGCCCATTTCTGCATCAACAGATTGGCACGGGCACGCAAGCCATATACGACCGCTTCATCCAATTGGTCTTTATTCGCTCCATTATCAAAGCCGGCCAACAATTCTGCTGCCTGATTCAAATCGCTCATAATCTGATCATATACCTGCTGGACAGTAGCACGCGGATTGTTCTGCATTTCTTCGTCAGACATCTTTTCCGTTACAATGGGAACAGCCAAAGCATTTTCATGACCTGCATAAGTAAACTGATAAATCTGAACCAGATTCAAATAGTCATATGCACGAGCTGCCAAAGCCTGACCACGATAGATTTTCAAAGAAGCATCTTCTGTAGCAGGATCAATCAAGCTCAATACACTATTTGCGGCCTTCAGATGATTATAAAAAGTTTTCCAAATCAGTTCATCTGTAGAACTGTCATAAACACGATCTGAATAATTCTGAGAAGTATTGAACCAATTATATCCTGTAACCAGTGCTACAAGATCCTGTCCTCCAGACTCCAAGGCCATAGAGACAGCCGGGACTCCATAATCATTATGATAGGTTGTCGCGTCATCGGAAATCGTTCCGAAAGCATTCAATTTAGCAGCCATGGCATTTACTTCGGCCGTGACCAAATTTGGTCTGTCCTTGATCGTTTCTTCTTTCTGATTGTCAGAAACATATTGACCTTCAGGATATTTATCCAAATCGCAAGATGCCAGCAGCAGGGCGGCTGTTGCGAACATCATATATTTGTTTGTTAATTTCATATTCAAAAACAATTTAACGGATTAGAAATTCAATGATATACCACCCGAAATTGTACGGATCGGCGAATAAACATTATCAGAAGCGACATAACCTTGACGCGGATCCAGCCCCTTACGGGCAGTCAACAATGCGACGTTATCTGCAACAAAGTACAAACGCACGCCTTCAATCTGTAATTTACGAGTCAGGTTTTTCGGCAGAGTATAGCCGAATGTTATATTTTGAAGGCTCAGATAATCAGAGCTTGTCAAAAAGCGATCGGACAACCGGTTTGTATATTTATCATTTACATTCATACGGGGAACATCCGTATTCTTGTTCTCGGAAGTCCATACATTCAGCATGTCTTTATGCAAAGCACTACCTGTAGCAGCCGGGCTCATCATTTCCTGATATGTGTAGTCTAAAATACGGCCACCTAGCTGATAGGCAAATGAGATCGACAAGTCAAAACCGTATGCCGTAAAACTTGTACCGAATCCTCCATATACTTTAGGAAGGATATCTCCTGTCGCAAAACGGTTTTCTGTAGCAGTGGAATAAGAAGTCGTAACCGTGTTGCCCTCAGCATCCGGCTTCAACAAAGCCCACTGGCTTTCTCCCGTTTCAGGATTTACACCGGCATACTTCGGTAAATAAAGCTGATACATTGATTCATCTTCGCGATAGATACGACCTGCATCAATCATCTGGCCATTCAGCTCAGGTGCCAGCTCCAACACTTTGTTTTTGAAATGAGTCAAATTCAAATTTACGCTCCATGAGAAATCTTTTGTTTCGATAATATTCGAATTCAAATCGATTTCAACACCACGGTTCACCATAGAACCGACATTTTCCGGAAAACGGGAATATCCCATCGAAGCCGCAACCGGTTTGAAATAAAGCATATCCGTAGTCTTACGAGAGAAGTACTCTGCAGAACCACTCAGTTTACCTCCCCAGAACGTAAAGTCAAAACCGGTATTAAAACTATGGGAAGTTTCCCATGTGATATCTTTATTTCCTTTATAATATAGAGAAGTTGAGAAATCTCCATTACTGTTTGCCAAAGTAAACTGATCCTGATACGGATAGTAGTTACGATACAAACCACCTTGATACATCAAATTGTCATTTCCCTGCAAACCATAACTGATTTTAAACTTCAACATATTAATCCAACTTTGATTTTCCAGGAAAGCTTCTTTATTCAATAACCAACCTGCACCGACAGACCAAAAGTTGCCCCAACGATTATCCGGATGGAAGCAAGAAGAAGCATCACGACGATAAGAAGCCGAACCGAAATATTTCCCATCATAATCATACTGAACGCGGAACAACCAACCTTCAGTCGCATAATCTTTTGAATAAGATGAATTATACTGATTTGAAATACCATTATCCAATTCCGGGACATTCGGGTTATACAGTTTTTCACGCTGGCCATACAAATATTGGTATTTATAGTTATAATTTTCATGACCGGCTAAAACATCCAGATTGTGTACATCATCAAACGTTTTATTGTATGTCAATAAATATTGCTGATTAACACTGAATGTACGTTGGGTTGAAACAGAAATCAAACCACCGACACCTGTCGTTTCCGAATATTGTCCATAGAACGGATTCACCATATCGGTATTCCGAACGTTATTGGCATCCACTCCAATATTCACCTTGGCCTTGATGCCACCCCAGATATCAACATCTGCAAACCATTTGCCACTAACTACGTCTCCGGAATATTTCATCTTGTCCAACATATAGCTGGCCAACGGGTTAGCATTAGGGATAGTATTACGAGATCCATTCGTATCTTGTCCTTTCTTTCCATAATCATAACGTTGGAAGCCACGGTTATCAGTCATTATATTTCCCTGTGCATCACGGATATACATCGGATATATCGCCCCCATAATATTAGAGGCATAAAATATGTTCGCATTTGAAGTTCCGCCTTCTGTATCCTGCTCACGGCTATCATAGTGAGTAAATGAAACATTAGCACCCAACTTCAACCACGGTTTCACTTGATAATCCGCCTTCAAACGAGCTGAATAACGTTGAAAACCTGAATTAGGAACGATACCCTGATCATCCAGATAGCCAGCAGACATATAATAGTTCATTTTGTCAGAAGCACCGCTAACGCTTAAATTATATTCCTGGCGAACATTATTTTCGAAAATTTCATCCGACCAATTATCCGGAATATAATAATAGGTTCCATCGGAATAACCAAGCGTAGCTTTAGGATTCAATTTTCCATCCATACCGATCAACAGTTCTCCTGTCGGAACAGAATAGACTTGATATCCTAAATAAGTTCCGGAAAGCAAAGCTTGATTAGCATATGCATTGGCACCGGCCAGATCACCAGCTGCTGCATAACCTTTCAAGTCTGCATTATAAATAGAAGAATAATTCAATTCATAAAATTTAGCAGGGTCATTAATTGTTTCATAATTAGGAACTCCTCGTTTATTCACACCCCATTTTGCATCAAGACTGACACGAGCTTCGCCACTTTTACCTTTTTTAGTCGTAATCAAAATTACACCATTAGCACCACGGGCACCATACAATGCATTAGAAGCAGCATCTTTCAATACAGTCATAGATTCGATATCAGAAGTGCTGATCGCCGAAATCTCACCGTCATAGGGGACACCGTCAACTACATATAAAGGTTTATTGCTGGCAGAAATAGATCCGATACCACGAATCCGGACCTCTGCATCTTTACCCGGCTGTCCACTATTGCTCGTTGTCTGTACACCAGCAACCTGCCCACTCAAAGCATTCGTAACGTTCGAAGTTTGACGAGAGGTGATTTTCTCGCTTTTAATTGTTGCAGCAGATCCTGTAAAAGCACTTTTCTTGGCAGTACCATAAGCGACAATCATCACTTCATCAAGCATTTGATTATCAGATTCCATGAAGATTTTTAAGTTGGATTTTACCCCAATTTCCTGGGCTTTCATACCCACAAAAGAAACTACCAGAGTCTTTGCAGAACTTGGTTGATATTTATATATCTGATTATCAGCGTATTATTTGATTAATATTTTAAATAATCATTTCCCTATAAAAGATAACATTCTAATATATACAATAAGATTATTTATTTGATTAACAATTAGTTAAAAACGTTTGACACAAATAGTAGCCACATCTTAAAGTCCCAAATTGTGCTGTAGTTCTACCTGTTTCCTCCTGATTTCTTGATGTAGATTAAACTATCTTGCAGGATTCTGATACACATTTTTAAGCCAATATTCAAAAGCCGGATCTTGGATTTCTATCGTATTGCCAGGCAATATATCGATCAAATCTTTTTCAAGTGTCGCTTTTTTCAAGTTTTTGATATTTGCTGAAGTTCCCAGTTGATAGTGTTTCAAAATGTCTTTAGATGAGAAATTAACCACTCCATCGGCGACAGCTATCAAAAAGCTAATTTGACGAGAAGTCAAAGAATCTATTATATTGGTAAACAACAGGCTCAATTGGCCGATCAAACTGTTGAACGCCTCATTGACAATAGCTTCCGAACAATCTTTTGATGTACGCAACCAAGTTTGCTGACTTAATTGCTGAGTATAATACGGATGGTTTTTCATTATATCGGCAATCATACCAGATAATTCATCCGATATTTGCTTTCCGGTATCAGCAAACCGTTGGGATATAAATACAACCCAGTCTTTTCGTTCTATTTTTTGTAAGAATAAGATATCGCCAAATTTGTAAAAAGGCATACTGTAGTCATTGAAAATACTCAGTAACATATGACGTTTACTCCCATACAGGCAATAGCAAACAGATGTATGTGTCTGCCAATGAGCACGAAGTTTACGTTGAAATGCAAGCGAATCTTCATATTCATTGATATTTTGGAATTCATCAATACAGACAATTATCTTTTTACCTTTATCTTTAGCGATCTGTTGTGGTAAATCTAATATTTCATCATAAGACAACCGGTTATCTTTAAAACCGATACCAAAAGATAATTCATAGCTCTGACTGCCTTCGGAAAGAGAAACAATAGGCGCCATTCGGCTCAAATATTTTTTTACTCCTGCTACAAATTCCTCCCAAGCAGAGGTAGATACCCGCATTAAAGCATTAGCATAGGCCGTATAAAATTGTTCTTCCGTCCTACAATTAAAAATATCGACCTGACAGACCAGTGTATTCTTGTTCTCTTCTGACAAAAGTTTGGCACATTTATTTACCAAAGATGTTTTACCCCAGCGACGTGGAGATATAATAACGGTATTAATGAGATTCTTGAAGTTTTGTGTCAACAAAGCAACCTCATTTTTCCTGTCAGTAAAATTCAAGTCATCGGCAATACGTCCGTAAACAAATGGAGCCTCCATAGTACAATTTTTTATATCTAAACAAATGTAACAACAATAGTTGGAAGGTGCAAATATGAAACTGGTTAATTTGAAATCAATCGATTTCAAATTAACCAGTTTCACGCACATTGACTAATAATAATGTAGGATAAGGAGATACTTATATATAATATTCAAATGAGAAATAGGCTGTTATTCTTATATAACAGCCTATTTCTCATTTGAATATTATCCTGTTAGAAGTATCCTTCATTTTGTTTGATATTGGGATTTACATCTATTTCAGCCTGTGGTATTGCCAAAATCGTACGATAATCCTGATAACTCGGAGATATAAGATCGGTGTTGTTCAAGAAATGATATCCTCCCTTACGAGTTACCGTAATCCCCAAACGCATGATATCATAAAAACGATGACCTTCCATCACCAATTCTTTGCGTCTTTCTTTCAAGACCAATGCTTCGGTAGCAGTCACATCTGAAGCGGAAGGAATAGCACGTTTGATAATCGCATTCAAGTATTTATTTGCACTAGCCTGATCAGCAGAAGATTTTTTCAATGCAGCTTCAGCAGCAATCAAATAAATATCTGACAGACGGATTACACGGATATTGTTTACGGCCGTTTTACCATTGATCCCCGGATATTTGTTCATGTAAGTACGTCCTTCGACTGATGCTGCAGTTAGCAAATTACGACGGATGTCATCCGGGTTCTCGTTGATAAGATCTTCAAATTCTTTCGTGTTGGAAACAGCAGCATATCCTTTAGGATCGACTACATATCCAAACATTTCACGATCACCGGCATCCAAATCCGAAATTTCCAGATCGAATACGGATTCCGAAGAATATCTTCCAGACCATGCTGCAACATAATCTTCTGTTTTCAACAAAGAATACGGAGAATTCTTGATTACATCTTCTGCATAAGAAAAAGCTTTATCCCAATCTCTTTTATATAGATTGACACGTGCCAGTAATCCTTTTACGGCCCAACTGTTGAAACGTCCGTCTTTTATTTCCGTCCCGATGCATTTCAACGCTTCCTCCAAGTCGTTGATGACCATTTCATACCCTTCTGCAACAGTTGAGCGACTGGGAAGATCATCTGCACTCAAAACATTTTTTACCAATACTACACCCGGAGTAGCTCCATTTTCTACAAAATAAGGCTTTCCGTATGTAATCAGAAGGTTGAAATGACATAAAGCACGAAGAGCTAAGGCTTCTCCTTTTGCATTATTAAGTTCATCTCCTGCAGGAAGGTCTCCTGTTTCAATTGCATTCAGCAATACATTCGCACGGTTGATAACGGCGTACGGATAGCTCCATAAATTTTCCGGAGAGTTATTCTGACGGTGTGTGAAACGATAATAAGTATCGGTTCTTAACCCCCCGGAAGAGATTGTCTGTACATCTTCACCCCCCACTTCGGCGCGTGATACAAAATCACAACCATAATAGTTGGCACTCTTTAAACTGTAGTATGTTCCGTTAAGTGCTGTTTCCACATCTTGTAAAGTCGTGATAGCATCTGTGCTGACCAATGAATCTGAAGGGAAAGTTTCCAGATATCCATCACAAGATGTAAATGTCACTGAAGCTATTGCTACAGCAGCAAATATAGATTTTATATTTAGTCTATTCATCATTGTTATTATTTATAGTAAAACGAATTCCGGATTATAATCCGATTTCAATACCAAATGTTACTGATTTCAAGTTCGGTAATGCCCAAGTGGCCACACCATTGACCGGCTGTTCCGGATCAATATTCTTATAGGCGGCCCATGTCAGCAGGTTGTTACCGGAAGCGAAGATTCTGACATTTCTCATTCCAGCGGCTTGCATCCATTTTGACGGCAAATTATAAGATAATGTTACAGTCTTCAGGCGGAGGTGGTTTGAACTCTTCATATGACGGGAACTTCCGTAACGAGCATATTGATAGCTATTGATACGTCTCGGAACATCTGTAATGTCACCCGGTTTTTGCCATCTGTCCAACTGCTGGATACCAATGGATTGATATGCAGTTTCACCATCTGTATCTGTGTACAGCAGCGCAGGATCATCCATGATATGTCCACCTAAAGAGAATGAAAATAAGGCGCTTAAATCCAAGCCCTTCCAAGAAAGGTTATTTCTCCATCCTCCGGTTACTTTAGGATCCGGTTTTCCGATAATAACACGTTGAGCCTGTGACGGATCTTTAGTCAATTCACGATTGATGGTTCCATCTTCGTTTTCAGTGTTCAATACCCACTGTTCTTCACCCGTTTGAGGATCAACACCAGCCCATTCACGGCTCCACCAAGAATAATAAGATTCACCTTCTCTCAAGATGGAAGTTCCGTTAATGATGTCTTTTCCTCCATACAGTTTGCTGATCTTGTTTTTGTTATGAGACAGAACTATACCTGTAGACCATTTTACTGCTGTTTCATTGAATACGTCATAGTTTATATCCAATTCAATACCACGGTTATTCATAGCTCCTACGTTTTTCAATGTATTATTGAAACCAGTAGTCATTGAGACCGGAACATCTTGCAACAAGTCTTTTGTTTCACGATTATAGAAATCGAATGCTACACTTAAACGACCGAACAGTCTGGCATCGAAACCGATATTGAAGTTCTCATTCTTTTCCCATCCCAGATCCGGATTAGGAATAGTCGTAGGAGCAGATCCCGGTTGATCCTGATAGTTATAGCCATAACCGAACAAACTCAAATGTGAATAGAACTTAGAAGGTAAAGTACCATTTATACCATAAGAAACTCTCAGCTTCAAATCATCGACATAAGTCAAGTTTTTCATGAAAGCTTCCTGGCTCAATCTCCAAGCAGCAGAAACGGACCAAAAGTTACCCCAACGTGTGTTTGCTCCTAATCTCGAGCTACCATCACGGCGGTAATTTGCAGAAATGTAATATTTGTCGTCATAATCGTAATTTATACGAGAAAGCAAAGATAACAGATGATCTTCGCTATATCCAGATGAGGCTGTCATCGGTTCCGACGTATTACCAAGTTCAGGTAATTTATCGTGCGGATAGTTGGCGCCGACTGCTTGAACAAATTGTTCTTTTCTGTCGTCAACATCCCAGCCGAGCAAAACATCCAGATTATGCTTGTCGGCAAATGTGTTGGTATAATTCAACACAGTTGATGAATAGATGTTGTGGTGCTGATATGGATATTTGATCATCAAACCATTATAAGCCTCACCGTTATTCGAATTCATCGGCCAGTAAGTTGTTGACTGGTTGTCGATAAAGTCATAACTTATCGTTTCCTTGATTGTCAGCCCTTCAATTATTTTATAAGAAGCCCATAAGGAGTTCGTACTTCTAAGCACTTCGGATGTATTTTTATCCAATCCTTGATCTTTTAAAGGGTTAGGCACATTTAATTGATCCAAGGGAAAACCTTCATAAAATGAACCGTCCTCATTATAAATAGGAAGGTTAGGGATTGCATACCAGTTTTTAACGAAATAGGCATTGGCATAAGCTGTTCCTTCCGAAGCCATTTCTGATTTTTGTTTTGAGAATGAGATATTAGCTCCCATCTGCATTTTCCCATCTTTTGATTTATGGGTCACGTTTACTCTACCGGTAAATCCTTCCATACCGGTGGCATTAATCATACCGTCTTCCGTTTTGTAGTTTAATGAAGCGAAGAAATTTGTCAGTTCACTACCTCCCTGTGCTGAAAACTCATAATTTTGGTTGAATGCACTTTTCTTGAATAATGCATCTTCCCAGTTTGAATAGTGATCTCTTAAAGGAGCGAAAGTATCTGCACCTTCTTGTGCATAAGCTCTTGCTTCTTCTTCTGACATATCTTTGTATAAAATACCTTCATTGTAATATGCTTCATAGGTAAGTTCGTGCTGCTGTTCCCCAGAAACAGTTTCCCTGTTTTTAACAGCCCAGTCGGAAAAACCCCAGTTCGCTTTAAAATTGATCTGAGTTTTGCCTTCCTTACCTCTTTTAGTTGTAATAAGAATTACGCCATTTGCAGCACGGGAACCATACAAAGAAGCAGCTGCAGCATCTTTCAAAACCGTGATATTTTCAATGTCGCTCGGATTGATTGAAGACATTATATTGAAAGCTTTTGAGTCATTGCTTACTCCAGATACGGCAATATCTCCGGAAATAACCGGTACACCATCGATCACATAAAGAGGTTCATTTGTGGCATTCATAGAACCTGTTCCACGAATACGAATGCTTAAACCTGCACCAGGCTGTCCACTGCTCGAATTTACGGTCAGACCAGTTGTTGCGCCTTGCAAGGCTTGTTCAAAAGATGTAACAGGTACATCTTTTAATACTTTTTCTGCATTTACTGATGAAGCGGCTCCGGTAAATGATGATTTCTTAGCAGTACCATACGCAACAACCATCACCTCGTCAAGCATTTGGTTATCTGCCGCCAACACAACATGTAATGTCGGTTTGATGCCGATTTCCTGAGCTTTCATACCCACAAAAGAAACTACCAGAGTCTTTGCAGAACTTGGTACATCCAGAGAAAATGCACCGTTAAAATCTGTTACTGTACCTATAGTCGTACCTTTAACAACTATAGATGCACCAATGATGGGCTCGTTGTCTTCCGCCGAAATAACAGTACCTGTTACTTTCGTCGTCTGAGCGTTGGCCATCCCAATACCTAATAATAGGCAGAATAAAAGGAAAGTTAACCTTTTCATAGACACACTTTTTTTGTTTAACTTATAAATAACTAATTTGCACTATCTGTTTTTATACATATAAGCAATGTATAAATATTCCTAAGAGATGGCAAATGTAATAATAAATTTATTATAACAACTAAAAACTAATAGGATTTTACAAAAATGGGGATGATTATTAACAAAAGATCATGCAAAATCGATATTTTAGATTGATCTCTCATGAAATCGCCTTGATTTCGCCTCCTTTAAAATTATCTATTTTTAACCTCTCACCTAAGCACCGTTTTTGGACAATTCTGAAGGGTGAAAAAACGCCTCGGGTCTACAAGGGTAGAAAATAATTAAAGATTGATAAGGATTTGTCTAATCCGATTTTATGATTTGATAGATTTGAACCACCACTTAGAGAATTCAGTATTTCTTCCATTGGCACATTGTCCAATTGGTTCGCTGTATCTTAAACAAGGAGGAATATAAAAGAAGTCGGCATCTTTTGTCTTTCGACACATTACCCGGAATCTGCCTGCTCTCATAGGATAACTGATCCGTAACATAGCATAAACTATTCCGAAAGTCATAGTAAACTAATTCAAGACATACATCATATTATTCGTATGTAGTACTACCTATCGCAAATACATAGTACTACATAACGCCTATAGGTAGTACTACGTATAGGTAATAAGTAGTAACTACTAACAGATACTTTGTTATATGTTATCATTTAGTTCTTGGGGTGTTTTGACTTAATTGATGGCATGAAACGGCTTAGTTTACCAGTTGTCAAAGGAGCGATTTCAGATGGTGTCGGTAAGATATTGCAACCGACACCTGTTAATTGATTGTTTAGTATATACAGGTAAAAGTGCCAGGTGTCGGTATCTTTTGTATTTTTCTGTATAAAATTTATATTCCACAAAGTTTGAACTGTAAATGATGATTTACAGGTAGTTTACATTATCTTATATGCATGAATAAATGGCTATTTATTCCACGAAACAAGTAGAAAATAAGTCATACACTATTTTCAAGAAAAAATTTCGTTAATGTCTAAAAAATAATATGTAGCTAATATATAAGATATTAACAAAATAACAATTTGATAGTCCTTCCACGATCAGTCTTTAAAAGATAATAAATAACATATTGATAATCATTAAATTGGTATATTATCAAGTTCTGCAAAGACTCTGGTAGTTTCTTTTGTGGGTATGAAATCTCAGGAAGTTGGGGTAAAATCCAATTTGAACATCATCTTAGAGTCCGATAATCAAGTACTTGACGAAGTAATGGTTGTCGCTTACGGTACTACTAAAAAGTCATCATTTACAGGTGCAGCTTCTACTGTGAGAGGTGAAAATATCCAAAAAATGCAAGTGTCGGATATTTCTAAATCTTTGGAAGGGTCTATTGCAGGTGTACAGACAACCTCTTCTTCCGGTACTCCGGGGTCAAGTGCCAGCATCCGTATTCGTGGTATCGGCTCTATCTCCAGTAGCCAAGAGCCATTGATTGTTGTGGACGGTGTTCCGTATGAAGGATCGCTGAATTCGATTTCAACCCAAGATATCGAATCGTTGACAGTTTTAAAAGACGCAGCAGCCAACTCTATGTATGGTGCGCGTGGTTCCAATGGAGTGATCATAGTTACAACAAAAGGAAGTAAATCTGGTAAAGCGAAAATTAATTTCGAAGCCCGTTATGGTTTTAATGCACGTGGTGTGAAACCATATGATGTAATTACAGATGCAGGGGAGTATTACGAAATGATGTACGAATCTTATCGTAACAGCTTGATTCCTTCAATGGGTTATGCCGGGGCAAGCCAATATGCTGCTCAAAACTTGATTTCAGGGAACTTGAAGTATAACAAATTTGCAGGTGTGGCAGATAATGCCTTGATCAACCCATTAACCGGCAAGTTGAATCCATCTGCAACATCTTATAAATGGAGTGACAATTGGTCGGAAGATCCATTTGAAAATGGTAGCCGTCAAGAATATAACATCAACATCGCTGGTGGTACGGAAAATACACAGGCTTATGCATCTTTAGGTTATCTGTCCGATGAAGGTTATGTTGTAGGATCAGAGTTCGAACGTATTTCAGCCCGTGTTAAAGTGGATCAGAAAATCGGCAAGTATGTAAAAGTCGGTGGTAACATTGCATACGCCAATACGATACAAAGTACTTTTGGTGATACAAATAGTAACTACTCTAATCTTTTCATGTTTTCACAAAACATAGCTCCAATCTATCCGATTTATTTATATGATACAGATGGGCAGTTGATGTATGACGAAAAAGGAAATGTCCGTTATGACTTTGGTACGGAATATAACCGTCCTTATGCTTCCGAACAGAACCCATTGGCCGTGGCAAAAGAAAATATCCGGAAAGTTTTGAAAGACAACTTGAGTTCTCGCGGATATTTGGAAGCGAACTTCTTGAATGATTTCAAATTTACGTTGAATATTGCTTATGACGTGTTCAACACGAACCAGACAAACTTCTCTACTCCGATCGGTGGTGATGCGGCTTCCGTAGGCGGACGAGGTTATAAATACAGTACACGTCGTGGTGCTTTGAACATCAACCAATTGTTGAATTGGACACGTGCTTTCAATGATCATAACATAACAGTTTTGTTAGGGCATGAAACAAAGAATGACAAATACGATTATATGTATGGTCATATGACTAACTTTGCCGATCCGACAAATCCTGAATTTAGCAATGCTGCACAATACCAAGGACTGAGCAGCTATTCAGCTGAATATGCATTGGAGGGTTATTTTGGAAAAGCGGAATATAACTATGCCAATAAATATTATTTGACGGCAAGTCTTCGTCGTGACGGTTCTTCTAAATTCCATAAAGACAATCGTTGGGGTACTTTCTGGGCTGTAGGTGGCTCATGGAGAATCAAGGAGGAAAGTTTCCTGAAAGATGTTAATGCAATCGATAACCTGAAACTGAAAGCCAGTTTCGGTACGCAGGGTAATGATAATATCCTTGACTCTGAAGGATATACAATCTGGAAAGCTTATTCTGACCTATATAGCGTAGAACGTGTAGACGGAGAAGCCGCATTCACAAAGAAATTGCGTGGAAACCCAGACTTGACGTGGGAAAAAAGTAACAATTTCAACTTAGGTGTGGAATTAGGCTTGTGGGATCGTATCGACGTGAATGCCGACTTTTTCATCAAGGAAACGAAAGACATGCTTTATGCAAGTCCGTTGGCAACGTCCGAAGGTAGTCCGACATTCATCTATCGTAATGAAATGGATATGAAAAATACAGGTTTTGAATTCGACATCAATGCCAATATTATCAACAACAAGAACTTTAAGTGGGATGTGTCTTTAAATGGAACAACCTATAAAAATAAGTTGACTCGCCTTCCGGCATCCAAACCAGCGGACGAATTTCCTGACGGTTACCAGGCCGGCTTGTATTGGAGAAAGATCGGCGGTTCATTATACGACTTCTATACCTATGAATATGCCGGTGTGGATCAAGCAACCGGAGCTCCGTTATATAATAAATACGTGACGGATGAGAAAGGAAACGAAACCGGTGAAATTCAAAAAGTTACTGCAATCGAAGATGCGACGAGACGTCAAAGCGGAAAAAGTTCTATACCTAACTTCGTAGGAGGTCTTGCTACAACATTTGAAGCATACGGATTCGACTTGACAATACAGACAGCCTTCCAGTTAGGTGGCTATGTATACGACAGTTCCTATTCAAGTTTGATGAACCAAGGTGATGCCGGTACTAATTTCCATAAAGACATGTTCAATCGTTGGACTCCAACTCATACGGATACAAATATTCCGGCTTTGGGTTATCAAGTTACCGACCAAAATATTGCAAACGGCAACTATGTGGACTTCTTCTTGACAAAGGCTTCTTATTTCAGCCTACGTAACCTTACACTGGGTTATACATTGCCGAAAAATATTATGCAAAAGGCTGGTATTGAAAAATTGCGCGTATACTTGACTGGTGATAATATATGGTTGCTTTCGAAACGCAAAGGTTTGGATCCACGCCTGTACTTCACTGGTGAAACGAACTTCGCTTACTCAGCGTTAAGCACCTATTCCATCGGTTTGAATCTGACATTCTAAGTTAAAACAAACAATAAAAAACAGATAAAATATGAAATTCAAAAAATATATAGCAGCAAGCATGATCGCATTGGCAGGACTGACTGCTTGTAGCGATTCATTCTTAGATACAGACTATACGGAATATCTGGATGAAGAAGCGGCTGGTGAAGCGGCTGGCAAAAATCCGGACGTGTTTTTGAACGGTATGTGGTCATGGATGGTTACAGCTGGTCAAACCAGCACTTCGCATGACGATTTCGGTTATATGGGCTCGCTTCATGCAACAGACATGATGGGGCAAGACATCTGTATGGCAGCTTCCCACTGGTTTAACTTTGACTATCAGTTGGACAATCGGATGGAAGCCTATCGACGTACAAAATGTCATTGGGTCAATTTTTATACGATGATCGCAAAGGCGAATGAAATTATCAGTTTATATCCGGAAGGGGGTGAAACGGTTTCACAAAAAGGTTTGTTAGGACAGGCTTATGCTATCCGAGGCCTTTCTTATATGCATTTGATTCAATTGTATCAATTTACGATAAATGAAAGTGGCAGTATCAATACTGATGCACCGGGTGTACCTTTGATATATGTGGATGCAGATGGTAAAACTGAAGAAGAAATTGCTTCGGCAAAAGGTCGTAATACTGTAGGTGTAGTGTTTGCTCAGATTGAAGCAGATTTATTGAAAGCTGTTGAAAATCTGGAATCCGGGTACGAGCGTCCATCCAAAAACTATATTGATGCCAGTGTTGCAAATGGCTTTTTGGCACGCTATTACCTGCTAAGCCAGCAATGGGAAAAAGCTGCTGCCGCTGCTGCAAAAGCTCGTGCAAACTATACGATCATGGATTCAAGTTCTTCTGGGTTATATGATGGTTTTGTTACGGTAAACAATGTTGAATGGATGTGGGGATTCGCTCATACCACTGAAACACAGACAACCTATGCCTCTTTCTTTTCCATGATCTCAAATATCGCTCCCGGATATGCCGGCATGGGATATGCTCCACGTTTGATTGATGCTAAATTATATTCTCAAATACCAGAAGAAGATGGCCGAAAAAAATGGTTCAACGGACCGGAGGGAGATAAAAATCAACCGACAGCAGCAGCGCAATTACCATACGCAAACGTTAAATTCGGACATGTAAGCGATTGGACGGATAACTATATGTATATGCGTGCAGCAGAGATGGTTCTGATTGAAGCAGAAGCTTATGCTCATTTGAATCAAGGCTCCAAAGCAGCTGAAGTATTGAAAGTACTGATGAACAAACGTCAGCCGAGTTGGAATAAAGCGACTGTGACTGTAGAAGATGTCTATTTGCAACGCCGTATCGAATTATGGGGAGAAGGTTTCTCTTTCTACGATTTGAAACGTCTGAACAAAGGCATTGACCGCTCTTATGAAGGTAATAATCATTTGGCTGGATATGACATTAAGGTTGATGCACACGATGTCAGATGGATTTATCAAATTCCTTTGTCTGAAATTCAGGAAAATAAATTGATCAACGCAGAAGATCAGAATCCATAATATTAAACTTGAAGGATATTAATTAAAAGGATAAAGTAAAATGAAAAATATATTTAAAACATTCATTTCTTGTATCGTTTTGGCTGTCGGAGTAACAAGCTGTTATGACGAGATGGACAGTAAATCAAGTATTGATGCACAATATGATCAAGCTAGCAACATCACAGCTTCTTTAGGGGAAAGTACAGTTTTATCTTTTTCTGAAATTTCCATCAACGGAAGCATCAGTAGTACAGAGGGAGTGCTAGAGGCTGGATTCATGGTGTCTACCTCTGCTGATTTTGCAAGTTATAATTCTTATAAAGCTGGTGAAGTTGCAAGCTCTTTTAATAGTGTCATCAATAATTTAACGGAAAGTACGACCTATTATGTTCGTAGTTATGCCTATACGATCAGTGGCACAATGGTTAGCGAGGCAATTTCGATCACAACACCAGCAGCTCCTATTTTCGAATTAAATGGGGTTTATACCGCAGTGGATTATAATACGGAAGATGATAGTGCAGGTGAAAGTTATGAAGTGACAATTGAGTTTACTTCAGGCAGTACAACCGACATTAAAATTACGAACCTTTGGGGTGGTGGTAAGACTATCGAAGCAAAATACGATTCTGCAACAGGAAAAATATCAATTCCTGCAAAACAGGTCATTTATGTCCATGCTGATTACGGAGACGTTTGGATGGAAGATGTAAATGGTAGTCAAAACATTTCCGGTTTATTTACACCTAAAGGTGGTTTCTTGAATATCAATGCATTTAGTGCAATTTGCGGTGCTGGTACATTCGGGGATCAGTATGTAAAGATGAGTCACAAATAATAAACAGGCTTATTTTTACTCGAACTAAAAGGGATTAAATATATTAATAAAGGGGCTGTCCAAAAAGTTGGATAGCCCCTTTTGTTTATTACTTATTTCTGTAGGATTACTTCTCGAAAAGTAATAATTGAGAAGCCCAAAGATATTTTATTGTTGAAAATGGATAATAAACGGGCAGCATAACAAAAAAAGAAGGCATCCTTTTTCAGACACCTTCTTTTTCTTTTGAATTTTATCTTGTTACTATTGCTGAGTAATACAACTGCAAACAAATATCCGACTTCTGATATTGATTTAAAATTTATATCCGATTCCCGCAAAATAGTTTAATCTACATCAAAAAATTAGTAGGAAACCAGTAGAAATAAAGCCTCGTTTGGGATTGTTACAGATGTAATTATTATGCACACAAAACACTCTAATATGTTGTTAATTAAATAAATATATTTATTCTATATTCAGAATGTCACCCCTTATAGATGGATGATGGCTTAGGATTGTTAATAATTAATTTATTGATAATCAGGATAATATATACGGGATGAGTTCTGCAAAGACTCTGGTAGTTTCTTTTGTGGGTATGAAAGCCCAGGAAATTGGGGTAAAATCCAACTTAAAAATCTTCATGGAATCTGATAATCAGATGCTTGATGAAGTGATGATTGTCGCTTATGGTACTGCTAAAAAATCTGCATTTACAGGATCTGCCTCTGTTCTTAAATCTGAAGAGATCGGTAAAATACAGACATCTAATGCGATGAGTACACTGGCAGGTAAAGCAGCTGGCGTGCAACTGTCTACAGCATCAGGACAGCCCGGTGTCTCAACCCCGGAAATTCGTATTCGAGGCATCAGTTCTATCAATGCCAAAAGTACTCCGCTTATTATCTTAGATGGTTCTCCATTCGACGGAGATATGAACAGTATCAATACACAAGATATCGAGTCTATGACAGTATTGAAGGATGCAGCCTCCAATGCTTTGTATGGTGCACGTGGTGCAAATGGTGTTATTATGATTACGACAAAGCAAGGACAAAAAGGGGATGCCCGTGTAACATTGGATGCTAAATGGGGTATAAATTCGCGTGCAACTAAAACATATAATACAATTAATGATCCTGCACAATATTATGAAGTCTATTACGCTGGCTTGAAGAACATGTTCATGGCTAATGGAAACAGTGCAACACAGGCTCACTATTTGGCTAACCAGAACTTGTGTGCCAACAATAGTTATGGATTGTGGTATAATGTGTTCAACGTACCTACAGGCCAGACAATGATCGGCAGTAACGGCAAGTTGAATCCAAACGCAACAATCGGTAATCTCGTCAATTATAACGGACAAGAATATCTTTTGACTCCCGACGATTGGTTGGATGCTGCCTACAAAAACAGTTTACGCCAAGAATACAATTTGACAATTACTTCCGGTAACCAGAAAAGTTCTTTTTATTCTTCTTTCGGTTATTTGAAAAACGAAGGTATTGTGGAGAATTCCGACTATACTCGTTTTGTAGGTCGTTTGAAAGCAGACTACCAAGTAAAAGATTGGCTGAAAGTGGGTGCGAATGCATCTTTTACTCATTACGACATGAATTCTTTCGATAATACAGAAGGTGGCGATGGTGATGGAAATTCCACATCCTCCGGCAATATCTTCGCAGCAGCAACCCGAGTCGCCCCAATTTATCCTTTGTTTATCCGCGACAAGAATGGTAAAATTATGATAGACGCGAATGGCAATACCATGTATGATTATGGAGATGGTGGAAACGCCGGTCTGCAACGTCCTTCATTCGGAAAATCAAATGCTTTGTCAGATGCAATTCTAAATACTCGTGCAACAGAAGGTAATACGATCAACGGAACCGCTTTTGCTGAAATTTCTTTCCTTAAAGATTTTAAATTTACGACAACGAACAGTGTCTATGTAGATGAAAGCCGACTGACAACCGTTACCAATCCTTATTATGGAAGTTATGCCTCTTCAAACGGCATTTTAGGTAAAACACACAGTCGGAGATATTCGACCAACTACCAACAGCTATTGAATTATGTAAAAGCAATCGGATCACATAATATCACAGCGATGATCGGCCACGAATATTATCGGACGCAGTACTATTACACTTTTGGAAGCAAATCCAATATGTTCGACCCTAGCAACCATGAATTAGCAGGGGCCGTAACCGACGGTTCTTCCAACTCATATACAACAGATTATAATACAGAAGGTTATTTTGCCCGTGCACAATATAATTTTGATGAAAAATATTATGCTTCTGCTTCTTACCGTCGAGATGCCTCTTCTCGCTTCCATCCGGATAACCGTTGGGGTAATTTCTGGTCAGCAGGTGCTGCTTGGCTGATTTCAAAAGAGAACTTTTTTCAGAACAACGATGCTTTGAAATTTATCGATATGTTAAAGATTAAAGCATCTTATGGTTCTCAAGGAAACGACAATATCGCCGATATCTATGAAACACCTCGTTATACGAATACGTATGACATTGTTAACTCGTCAGGACATCCGGCTTCAGTCCCCAAAGTATTGGGGAACAAAGATATTACTTGGGAAACAAATGGAAATTTCAATGCCGGTTTTGACTTTGAAATGTTCAAAAGCCGTTTTAGCGGTACATTCGAATTCTTCAATCGTAAGACTTCCGATATGTTATTCTCATTTCCATTGCCTCCTTCCTATGGTTATACATCTTATTATGCCAATATCGGCGATATGCGAAACAGAGGTCTTGAATTAGAATTAAAAGGTGTTGTTATGCAGACAAAAGATTTCTATTGGGATATCAACGTCAATCTGACCCACTATAAAAACAAAGTAAGCTATTTGCCAGACGAACGTAAGACCATGACTACCCCTGAAGGTGTACAAGGTTATTCCAGTGGCGTGCATTTCTTTGGTGAAGGTATTCCTTTGTATACATTTTATATGCAGAAATATGCTGGTGTCAATGAACAAGGAGAAGCTCTTTATTATAAGGATGTAAAAGACGATAAAGGCAATGTTACCGGTCGTGAAACGACTACCAACTATTCGGAAGCGACTCAATACCTTTGTGGTTCTTCCCTGCCAGATGTATACGGTGGATTTGGTACATCGTTAAGCTGGAAAGGTTTTGACTTCTCTATCGACTTTGCATACCAGATCGGAGGAAAAGTATATGATGGCGACTATGCTTCTGCAATGAGCTCTCCTACAGCAAATAGCAAAGGTAGTGTCATTCATGCCGACATTTTAAATGCGTGGACTCCGGAGAACACAACGTCTAACATTCCACGCTTCCAATATGGAGATTCCTACACAGCATCTTCGTCTGATCGTTTCTTGACAAGCGGATCCTATCTGAGTTTACAAAATATAAACTTCGGTTATACATTGCCGACCAAGGTTTGCCGTCCGTTAGGTATTCAAAAATTAAGACTTTATCTGGCTGCAGATAATGTTGCTTTATGGACAAAGCGTCAAGGATTAGATCCGAGACAGGACATCAAAGGTGAAGGAACAGCTTCTTACTATGCGCCGATTCGTACGGTATCAGGTGGTATAACGCTTACATTTTAATTGAAAAAAGAATTGGAATATGAAAAGTTTAAAAAACATTATATTAGGACTATCTTGTGTTTCGGCTGTTGTATTGACGGGATGTATAGATGAGACATTACCGACTCACCAAGCTACAGATGAACAGTTAAGCTCCTCTTCGAAAGCGACAGAGGCACTCCTTTGGGCTATGCCGGCTTTTGCCAATAACTATAAAACCGTAGACGGCGGAGATTATGATTGGGGCTACGGTTCACTCATGCATATCCGCGATGTGATGACAGATGAAATGGTTATCATAGAAAGTGGTTACGATCACTATAGCGCATGGGAGCACAATCAATACATCGGTCCGAACTATCTTTCCACCCAATTCATTTGGAATTACTTTTGGAAGTTCGTTCAGACAACCAACAATATGATTGGTGCTATCAATCCAGAAAGTGCGAGTGAAACTCAACTTGGTTATTTAGGTGCAGCTTATGGTTATCGCGCATTTATTTATTTGGACATGGCTCGTATGTTCGAATTTCTTGAAAATGACGGAACATCCCCGACAAACAGTAGTGGTAATAATGTCTTGAATCTTACGGTTCCTATTGTAACGGAAGAAGTTACAGAAGAAGCAGCTCGTAATAATCCCCGTGTAAACCGCCAAGAGATGTATGAATTTATCCTTTCCGACTTGAATAAAGCCGAAGAATACATTCCTAATTTCCATCGTTCTACAAAAACATTGCCAGACTTAGCCGTTGTCTACGGATTAAAAGCACGTTTGTATATGTGGATGGAAGACTATGCCAACGCACAAGTTTATGCCCGTAAGGCTATTGAGGAAAGCGGTGCGACACCTACCACACAAGATCAATGGCTAAGCACCACTTCTGGATTCAACGATATTTCAATTTCTTCCTGGATGTTCGGTTCTTCCATGCAAAAAGAAGACGACGTAGTAAAATCGGGTATCATCAACTGGACTTCTTGGATGTCTAATGAAACAACATACGGATATGCGGCCGCAGGTCCGATGCCGTTGGCGGACATAAATTTTTATAACAAGATTTCAGATACAGATTTTAGAAAATTATCATGGAAAGCTCCGGCTGGCAGTGTGTTAGAAGGTAAAAATACTTATATCGATGCAGCCACAGGAGCAGCTCTACCAGAATATGCATCCTTGAAATTCCGCCCGGGTTCCGGCAATATGTCTGATTTCAATGTTGGTTCAGCTTGTTCATATCCGATGATGCGTGTGGAAGAAATGTATTTTATCGAAGCTGAAGCGGCAGCTCAACAAAATCCAGCACAAGGAGTCAACCTGCTAAATGATTTTATGAGTAATCATAGAGATCCACATTATAAATGCACGAAATCCAGCAAAGAGGATGTTGTAAAAGAAATCGTTTTTCAAAAACGTGTAGAACTTTGGGGTGAAGGACAAAGTTTCTTTGACATCAAGCGTTTGAATTTGCCGGTGACTCGTGGCTATACAGGAACATTGCATCATACAATTGGCCGTTTCAACACAACAACTCGTCCTGCATGGATGAACTTCTGTATCGTTAGAAGTGAAGGTAATAATAACACAGCATTAGTCGGATTCGAGAACCCAGATCCGAGCGATGTATATTCTTCTTGGGCTGAATAATATTAAATGCATATCAATATGAAAAAGATAAATAAATACATTAGCATGGTTGCATTGAGTGCTTTAGCTATGGCGTTCAATGCTTGTACAGACGAATGCGAAAGAGAAGCATCTCCTGTTCAGACGGATGGACTTACTGCTTATATTGATTTCAATACACTGACTTCTCTCGAATTTCTGCCTGATGACGAACAGGCTTTCGAAGTGAAAATCGGCCGTCAGTTGGCAACGGAAACTGCAACAGTTCATATTACAGCAGAAGGAGAAAAGTTCAATGTTCCACAAACGGTTGAATTTGCTGCCGGTGAAACGGAAAAAACCGTAAAAATCACATTCGATATCGCAATTGGAACTTCGGCTTCTGTGAAAATCGGTATTGAGGAGAGTGAAACATATATATATGGTTTAACTGAACAGACTATTAAAGTTTCCAGAGATTATACTTGGGTTTCTGCAGGCTCTTTAACTTTCTCTGATGCTACTTTTACTGGAGCAGAAGAGGAATTGGCAGTGGAAAAAGCAAAAGAAGGTAATAATCTTTATAGAATCATCGAACCGTATTGTGAAGAAGGTGCTGGTATTCACGTTCAATTTACATTGGACGATAATAACAATGCCGTATCTTTATTGCCGGTCGGTTCTCTGTTCGATTTAGGTAATGGATATCAGCTTTATTATGCTCCGGAACAATATCCTAATTACTGCTTCTTTACGAATGAAGGAGATAGCTTTAATTTCGGTTTCTTGTTTACAGACAATGGATCTGATCTGTATGTCGGAAGCGGATCTTTTGTTTGGAACAAAGGATATCCTGGCAAGTAAAATTTGATTACTTATCACATTAAAACAAGTGGGGGGTAAAAACATCTTGTCCGCACGTCAAACGCGGAGACAAGGTTGTTTTTACACCCCACGTTTTTTAATATCTCTGAATACAATCACCAAAAAAATGAATCCGAATGTCACCAGTGTTGGTACCAATACGACTTTGGATCATATCATTCCCAAACGTCGTTAAGAATCATTTTGCAAACCTAACATCTGTCCCCTTATCCTCTTTTGCCTTAATAGCCAAGACCCGACCTCGTACTTTTACCTTTCCGGTTATAAATTCCGGGATATTGAAAGATTTCATAAAGGACTGATAGAAACCGGTATCTTTCTGAGGCAACAAGAAGGGCTTGCCAACTTTGCCGTCTTCATCGACATAAGCAATATACGGACGTGTATATAAACCGTCTATCCTCCTGCTGCTGAATACGAACCAACGACTGTTGCTACTCCAGGAATGATAGCTTTCCACATCGTCGCTATTCACTTCCACTAACGGACGGCTCATGCCTGTCTGAAGGTCCGCCATATATAAATCAGCATCTTTATGCCAGATCGAAAAGTTTCCATAACCGGATAATGTATACAAAAGGTAACGTCCGTCAGGCGAAACGCGCGGAAAAGAAGCACTCATCCCACCGCTCTTCGCATTGTAAAGCGTATCGACCTGCGCCCCGAAAGCACGTGTCACCGGATCAAAGGAGACGGAACATAAGTTATATTTGACTTCCGAGTACTCCTGCGGAATAGGCCGGGCCTCTGCTGTACAGAAATAGAGTGTCTTTCCGTCGGGAGAGAAAGTCGGAAATGTTTCAAAAGCATCTTTCGAAAAGATATTTGAAGCCGTCACGATCTCGTGCTTTTCCACATCGTACACCACTACATCGGAAGCCTCGTCATATACCTCCACCCTATTCCTGTCATTCAGATGAAATGCCTGCTTGGTTGTATTCACAGAGAAAGCCACATATTTGCCCGAAGGATGCCAGGAAGGGTAAACCAAAGAAGAAATCGTTTCCTTCGTCTTGGTATTCAGCTTTTCAATCTTATCGCCATCGACCAGGATCGTCCCCGGAAAAGTCTCGCGCATATGAAACAGCATCTTATTTGGATCCTGCATACAAAACGAATGGCAATTCACACAGTTGTTTCCACTCATCTTATTTTCAATAATAGGAATTTGCGTATAACTCTCCAAATCCCTTTGATAGATTCCCATCTTGTTCCACAACTCATATCCCGGATCGATCAGACGATAAGCCAAATAAGAGTCTACCTTTTCTGGAGCAACCCGGATAGCAAAAGGAGAATAGGCCACCCATTCATTGCCTTGTTTCACTTGGACCGTCACCTGTATGGAGTCACCGGCAGCCGATTCCAGCAATTTCTTCCATTTGGAAGGAGGAATCACAATGCTACCATTTTCTCCTTTCACCTCGAATTGTTGCCCACCAAAAGAAAAAACAGCACGCGATCCGGCATCCTGATCGTCCAAAGCAAAATTCAAAGGAGCCATATTAGGAGGAATAACCACACCGTTATAATCCGGAAAAATGGCAGGCATCGCGTCTAATGTACGGCTCACTTTCACCGAGTCGGAACAAGACAACAAAGCCGCCAGCATACATATATATACATTCTTTCTTTCCATTTTCTTACGCATCATTTAAACATAAAGTAAAACCAGTAGGTATTTCCGTACGACCGGTTCAACAGCCCGGCAATAACAGTGTTATTGCGGTTCGCAAGCACCTGCTTTTTATAATCGGTGAAGCGGGCAACAATTGTTTCGGAGACATTGAAACGTTTCCAGTAATCCGGTTCTTTTTCAGACATCACAATAACGGCTTCCTGAAAATGCACGGGCAATACGGGCAAAAACTCTGTCCCGTAATATTTTTCCACCAGCGCTTTAAATCCTTCCAGATCCTTAGCCAGTAAATACATTGCGCCCAAATACTGCAAAGCAACAGAGTTGGCCGGTCCTTTTTCCAAGAAAAGCGCCAAATCTCCTGTCAACCCATTTATCATTGCCAATGAATTCCGATCTGGCAACATCCGCCTGCGGGTTCCTAATACGGGATCGCTTTCGACAACTTCGTCATTATAAAGGTATTTGCGCTGTGATTGGGCCCAATCCCGGTATGCATATGTTTTCTCAAGTATCGAGATATATTTTTCAGCTACGGGATACGTACCGTAAATCAGATTTGTCTGCACCAGTCTCTTCAACATACGAGGATTGCCATCCTCCATAGCACTCACATACCCCTCAAAAGCCATTTCCTGCGATGAAGCGGTTGCTCCCATCGTAAAATAGATATCACTGAGCATACAAGAGATATTTTCCGATTTATTCCATTGTACAAGCAACCCTTGAGGTCCCCGCTGGTCGAAGTTGAACATTTTATCCGAAAGTTCTCCCTTATTGGCCAATGCCATATTCAGATGGCACATATATAAGAAATTTGTCAGTTTCCCTTTACATTCTTCTATCGTCTTGTCCCACTGTTCCGTACGGGCAAAATAATCCAGTTTTTTCAACTTCAGTGTCTTTGCATCGCTATATTTGGGCATTCCCCACCACAGAACGGCAGCAATCATAGCCAATTGAGCAATACAACTGATCCCTGCAAACAATTTCTTCCCGGACAAACTATTCTTATTCCGGACAAAGAAAGCGACAAGAAAAACCAGAGGCAGGCAAATCCAGGAATAATAAATGATTTCTTTTGGATGGAGCGTATAATGGTAATACAGATCCGGACCGAAAACCCATCGGTATTCACCCATCAAAGAGAAATAAACCGTTCCAACACCCAATAGCAAAACTTCCGCAACTCCGATCAACGAGATATACCATTTAGGCGTCTTACGCAACCCTTCGAACAGGCAAATCATTCCGGCAAACAAGACGGCAATCGATCCTGCCAGCCAAAACAAGACCGGAACCAGCACACAGCCCGCAACCAAACGAAAAAGATCATTCCTTATCCGCATATATCCACAGAGCAAAGCCGTCATCATCAGATAGCAGACAGTACCCTGCACCCGGTAATTGAAGTCAAAATGCATGAACAGCAAAGCCAACATCGGCTGCACATAGAGGATAAAAAGCCCCGAAGCGGATGCGATCCGTTTCACAATACCAGCCGTACAAATCCCGACACCTGTCAACAAGGCTGCAGTGACCAACGCCCCAACATAGGGTCGGATAAAAAACTGCACAAAGAACTCCGCCACCAACATGGAAAAGCCACCTGGAAGAACCAATTTATTCCTTATATACGCCTCTGAAAACAAAAACAGCTGGCTCTGTTCTATATAGTAAAAGTGATACTCGAAACGCGTTTGCAAGAAAGCGAACAAAGCTCCAAAAACGACCAACCAAAAGGCAACAAGTTTGTATTTCATCAGACAAATCCTTAAGCGTGTTTAACCAATTCAAAACGTTTATCCACACAAACCGGTAATTCATGTGGATAATGCGTGACATAGATCAACGTCTTCCCCGGACGTGAACAAAACTGCTCGATAATGGCAGCCACCTTCTTCTTATTGCTCACATCCAACCCATGCAACGGTTCATCCAAGATAATCAGGTCCGGATCTTTTACAAACGCACGCGCCAAAAGTGCCAACCTCTGTTCACCGGAAGAAAGCGTAAGGAAAGAACGGTCTTTCAACTCTTCAATACCGAATACACGCATCCAAGCCAAAGCTATCTGTTGTTGTTGCTCCGTACACTTCCTGAACAACCCGACCGAGTCAAAGAAACCGGAACCAACGATACTCAATACCGGTACATTCTCCATATAGAAAAGATGCATTTCCGGGGAAACATATCCGATGCGCTTCTTTATATCCCAAATACTTTCTCCCGACCCACGTTTCCGGTCAAAAAGATAAAGCGTGTTGGCATACGATTGAGGATTATCCGCATAAATCAAGCTCAACAAAGTCGACTTGCCTGCCCCGTTCAGACCGAACAACGCCCACTTTTCCCCGTTTTTCACTTCCCAATCTAATTCTTTCAGGATGGTACGGCTACCATATTTGACCGAAACGTGTTCCATCCTAAAAGTAACGAGATGGGTGGAAGGTTCTTTCTGATCCTCAACCGGAAGTGAAAACGACTCGCTCCGAACAGAATCGACTTTTCCTTCGGACGGGAACAAATCAGCAATCAGATCCGTTTGCTTCAGGAATTCCTCCCGACTGTAAACCGGAAGGCACTTACGCTGCTTGATCGGTAAGATATGTGTAATCATTCCAGGTATATCATCCGGATTGGAAAGCAGTAAAACCACCTGCACACCTTTCAATTTCGTCATTTGCTGCAACATCTCCACCAAAACATCTCTCGAAGGAGCATCCAGTCCGATAAAAGGATTATCCAATATCAAGACACGGGGACGTTTCAACAACGTACGAACAATCAAGAACTTTCTCAATTCACCACTGGACAGGAAGATCAGTTTCTTCGGCAAAAACTCTTCTATACCGAACAAAGATAACACATTATGATAATCTTCCGATCCGGCATCTTCATTTAATATATCTTCTATTGTAGGGACCTCGTCCGTTTCAGTCGAATGCCAGCGTTGCTGATAATAAGAGTTACGGCAATCAGCCAAAGAGTAAATATCTTTAAACGCTATACTTTTCACCAGATTACTGACATTCCCCTCGTATCCGAAAGTAACTTCGCCTTCCTTCAATGCAAATTTACGTTGCATAACATCGGCAATCAATGTTTTGCCTGCACCATTCGGCCCGATGACAGCCCATTGTTGTCCCTCTTCTATTATCCAGTTGAGAGGTTCTTCAAAACGCAGTTCCGGCAAACGGGTCACGACGTTCTGAATATTCACCATTATTTTCCTATTTTCCATCGCCTTTTTATTACACGAAGCAAAGGTAACAGAAAAGGGGAAACTCTCCCAAGCTCCCCCTTCTATTTTGTACAGGTATATTGTTATATATATTTCTTCGCAAATTAGTTACCAAAAACAGACCTGTACAGTATCCCAACGTTCGTTTCAAAAATACACTTAAACTATTTACACCACAAATATAGTAAATAATTTTACTTATTATCATTTTACAACTCAAATTTGTTGCAAAACATAATATTTACAATAAGTTTAGTAACACATTAAAAGACACGTGTGCCCTTTCCCAAATGAATATCTGAAGCCTGCGTGATAATCACCTGCTTAACCCCGGCATCAATCGCTTGAAACGAATTTTCGAGTTTAGGGATCATTCCCCCTTGAATCACACCTGCTTCCACATACTGTTTAAAAGCCGTACGGTCTATTTCGGGAATCACACTTTCATCATCGTTCTCATCTTTCAAAACCCCTTTCTTCTCAAAGCAGAACATCAAAGTCACTTCAAAATGTTTTGCCAGAGCTTTAGCCGCTTCTCCCGCGATCGTATCGGCATTGGTATTCAACATATGTCCTTGTTTGTCGTGTGTAAGGGGAGCTAATACGGGAACAATATCCTGATAAATCAGAGAGGCCAGCAAATCCGCATTCACCTCTTTCACATCACCGACAAAACCATAGTCAACCTCTCCTACCGGACGTTTGTCCGACCGCATCAGATTCATATCCGCTCCGGTCAGTCCCAACGCGTTTATGCCTAAGGCCTGAAGGCCGGCGACAATATTCTTATTGACCAGTCCTCCGTAAACCATTGTAACCACTCTCAACATGTCAGCATCCGTAATCCGACGACCGCCCACCATCTTACTCTCGATACCCAATTGTGCAGCCAGCTTCGTAGCAGAACGTCCGCCTCCATGAACCAGCACTTTATATCCTTCTACCTGCGAGAAATCATTCAACAGATTGCGAAGCGTTTCCTCTTCTTCCACAATCTTTCCTCCCACCTTTATCAGCGTTAGCTTTTCCATTCCTATAAATTATTTTAAATTTTTTGAGCCAAAGGTAGTAAAAAATAAAAGATTTGTATACTTTTGCACCATTCAACGCGGTAGTAGCTCAGTTGGTAGAGCATCAGCTTCCCAAGCTGAGGGTCACGAGTTCGAGCCTCGCCTACCGCTCCTTAGGAAACACTCTCTGATTATCAAACTATTAACAGATAATCGGGAGTGTTTTTTCTTTGCAAGAAACAAATTATACACATAGCAAAAAGATACCACAGATATAAGGTTAGCTTGTTTTCGACATTGTCGTGTATATTTTTGACAATGCCGAAAATATACACGACAATGTCAAAAACAAAATACATGCACAGAAAAATCCCAGCGGCTCAGCATATATTTACGATTATCCGCCAGGAAAAACAAGATTAGAAGGCTGGGATTCATAAATTATCTGTATGTTTGAAAGCAAAAAGCAATAAACAGACAATGACAATACGGCAGGGAAAGATTCTGATAGTTGACGACAACGAGGATATACTATTCACACTAAAGATGTTACTGCGTCCACGCGTAGAAAATATCACCACTTGCTCCGATCCGAAAGAAATCAACCGGTTAGTTTCTAGAAATCAATATGACGTCATCCTGCTGGATATGAATTTCACAACGGATGCCGTCAGCGGTAAAGAAGGATTCTACTGGCTGGAACGGATACTGGAAATCGCGCCGGATACAGTCGTTATCCTGATCACTGCTTACTCGGACACAACGATTTTCTGCAGGAGCAACGGCTTGGTGCGCTCCATCGAAAGCTACCGGAAAGTAACGGGCATCCCGATACCAGTACTAGAAATTATATCGGTCAACTATTTCCTGAACGACATCTGCCTCCTGTTCAAGAACCTGGAAGACAAAATTAAGATCATCCCCACAACAGCACACCTACAGGTTATTGCCGACAAAGGCCTGATCGAACAAGTGCTGATCAACCTGATCGAGAATGCTTTGGATGCAACCCGCCATTGCTCAAGGCCACGGATCGAGCTATCTGCCGGCATCAACGAAGAGGGCAAAACTTTTATCCGTGCAAGTGACAACGGAACAGGCATACAGGTTGAAGTCCAGGAACGTATCTTTATCCTATTCTTCACGACCAAACCTTCCAGTTCCGGTATCGGACTGAGTATTTCCAGACAGATCATGCATATGCACAAAGGATACTTGTCCGTTTTATCTGAGGATGGACAAGGCAGTCGGCTCTTCGTCACTTTCGGCTCAATTCAAAAGTAAGCTAAACTTTTCTTTCAAGAGAAAAGTAATATTCCTACATTTGTATGCACAAAGAAACAAAGACAGCAGATAGTTATGATAAAGATATTCTCAACAGACAAAGTCAGAGAGCTCGATAAATATACCATTCAAAACGAACCGATCAGCTCTATCGACTTGGTAGAACGCGCGGCAACCGTATTTACAAGTGAATTTTGCCGCCGCTATTCCAAACAAACCCGCATTATCGTATTTGCCGGACAAGGAAATAACGGAGCCGACGCACTGGCAATCGCCCGTATGCTGACGGATGCCGGTTACCGGGTGGAAACTTATCTGTTCAATCCTACCATGCGTCTTTCCGAAGACTGCGAAATGAATAAGCAACGATTGCTCCACATGGAAAAGATCGAATTCACGGAAGTCGTGGACGATTTTGTCCCGCCCGAACTGGAAGAGCGGGATGTAGTGATAGACGGCTTGTTCGGTTCCGGCTTGAATCGCCCCTTAACCGGAGGTTTTGCCGCAATGGTAAGATATATCAACCAGTCGGATGCGACCATCGTCTCAATTGACATCCCTTCCGGCCTGTTCGGAGAAGATAACCGCAAGAACGATCCGGACTCTATTATCCATGCCGACCTGACGCTGACATTCGGTTTCCCGAAACTGGCGTTCCTGCTCCCTGAAAATGCAGAATTTGTCGGTGAATGGAAAGTGCTGGATATTCTGTTACACCCGGAAATAATAGCCAGCACTCCGACACAATTCACATTGGTGACAGAAGAGGATATTGCTGCTGTCTTCCAGTCCCGTAACCGTTTTGCCCATAAAGGTACATTCGGACATGCACTGCTGATAGCCGGAAGCCAAGGAAAGATGGGAGCCGCCCTGCTGTCCGCAAAGGCCTGCCTTAGGAGTGGCGCCGGCTTACTGACTGTTCATATTCCCGGACGTGGCGAACAGATTTTGCAGACTGCTTTTCCGGAAGCGATGGTTGAACTGGACCAACATCAAGATCATTTCAGTTCTGTTTCCGGTATCAAAGCCTACTCTTCTATCGCAATCGGGCCTGGTTTGGGAAAACATCAGGATTCCGCAAAAGCACTGGAACAACTGCTCCAAGTAGTAGAAAAGCCGCTTGTGATCGACGCCGACGGATTGAATCTGATCGCAGCCAATAAAGATTTATTGAAACGTATCCCTCCACGCAGTATCCTGACACCACATCCCAAAGAGTTCGACCGGATAGCGGGTGAAAGCATCAATTCATACGAACGACTGAAAAAAGCTCAGGCTTTCGCTATCGATCATCAACTTTGTGTTGTCCTGAAAGGGGCTTATACGGCAATCTGTACAGCTACCGGAAACGTTTATTTCAATAACTGCGGAAATCCGGGCATGGCTACGGCTGGCAGTGGCGATGTTTTGACAGGTATCATCCTGGCATTGCTCGCACAAGGGTTAGAACCCGAAACGGCTTCCGTCGCAGGTGTTTTCCTTCATGGAACAGCTGGTGATCTGGCTGCCGTCTATCGCTCTGAAGAAAGCATGATCGCCAGTGACATCACGGATATGCTGGGAAAAGCGTTCAAGCAAATAAAATAAAAATACTCCATTTATTCAACTCTATATAAGGTATTGCCAGAAAAGGGAAGACTCTCTTTTCTGGCAATACCTTCGTTATGTGGTCCACGAATCTGCTACTGTATCGACAAAAAAATAGACTTTTTTTTATAAATCGAAGCAAATAAATAAAATGATTAAAACATTTTATTGCAAATAAATCGTTTTTTTTCCGAAAACAAGTATATTCGAATCCATAATTAAAGGAGATAGGAATGAATAAGTTTTTACAAAATATCACATCACTTGTTGCCATCGTCTTGTTCCTGATCATGGGTGCTTGCAATAATCACCCACAGGCCCCAATACTACTCGAAGTGGAGAAAATCATCGAAGAACAACCAGACAGTGCTCTAAGTATCCTGAATAAAGTCGAAAATATCAACCAGCTGTCCGAAAAGGATCATGCAACTTATTGCCTGCTCTTAACCCAAGCTCAAGACCTGAATTACATCACACATACTTCAGATTCTTTAATTAAAATTGCGGCGACGTATTTTGAGAAAAGTAACGATAAACACAAGGCAAGTCTTTCATATTATTACATGGGACGTGTCAATACCGATTTACACGATGCACTCAAAGCACAAGAATTTTATCTGAAAGCACTAGAAATTGGAGAAAAGACAAAAGATTACCATTTACTTGCAAAAATTTGTAACAACTTAGGGACACTATATAATTATCAAGATATATATGATCTGGCATTGCCCATGCAGAAAAAGGCATTGTATTATATAAACATGGAACAAAAGCAAGACACTGTCAATATGTCATATATTTTACGAAATACAGCCCGTACCTTTACACTCATGAATTTAGAAGATAGTGCTGTCATATACCATAAGCAAGCTCTTAAATATTCAAGACCTTACAATATATCATCTATTTTAGTTGATTTAGGTAATATCTACATATATAAAAATGAATATGTAGAAGCGAAAAAATATATTGACTTAGCTCAGAACTCAACGACTATTCTCAAAACGCTCTATCCTATTTATCTATCTAAAGGAAAACTTCTTTCAGCAATGGGGCAACTGGACTCCGCTAAATATTATCTCACCCAATGCTCGCAAAGTTCAAATATTTATACTCAAGCAGGTAGTTTATATCACTTAGCTCAAGTTGCATTAAAAGAAAATGATCTCAACAACTATGTTAAATATACTGAAACTTATTCTACATTACGAGATTCTATTACTAAACATTCTCATTTTGAAAACATTCGTATAGCACAAAGTATGTTTAACTATCAACGCATCGCAAAAGAGAAAGATCAATTTGAAAAAAAGGCAGCACAGAGGATGATTTTCATATATCAAGTTATTATAATATTCTTTTTGACAATAGCTATTTTTATATTCATTTTTAAACGAGAAAAAATAAAAAAGAAAAGATTAACAGAATTAAAAGAAGAACAATATAAACGTAGTCAACAATATATTGAAAACAATAATAAACAAATTTTTCAATTAACAGAGACGCTTCATTCTAAACAAGAGGAAATGAGTGAAGTTGAACGACAATTATATGAAGCAAGAAAATTAATGCTTGAGATGGAAAACAGACAAATTTTCGAGAAACAAGGAACTATTCTTTTGTTAGAGAAAGATTTTCATAATTCATCTATATATATTAGAATCCATAGGGAAGATGATATTCAACTTAGTCCAAGCGAATGGGAAGAATTACATCAATTAATTGATGCAACATATCCGGATTTCACAAATCGGCTTATCAGGCTTTATCCTCAAATATCTATCGAAGAAATACATATTTGTTATCTTGTAAAGATGCAACTATCCATAAAAAAGATAGCTTTTATTATGCATATAACAAGTTCCGGAGTGTCTCAATGCCGAAGAAGATTATATAAAAAGTTCACAGGAGAACCTCAAAACACAGAAAAATTTGACAGATTTATTGCTGATTTTTAACAAGATACAACTTGTCACATTTTTGTCAACAAAAATATGTGTTTTGTAATAATGAGAAATTTATCTTTGTCAAAAATCTCAATTTTGACTTTTAGTAAAACAAATCTTATTTAATATATGAAGCATCTAATTTCAACTTTGTTTTTTATTGTGTGTGGTATATTTTGTACCCAATTGGCATTTTGTGATACAATTCCTATCAAGGGAGAATGGAGCGAACAAGACTTTCGTTCCGTAGTTCCTGCACCTCCAACAGCCTCCATCGAAGGAAATGTATTAACAGTTAACTTTGTAAATCCACTTGCTGATCTGACCGTAAAAGTTACAGACAACAAAACAGGAAAAGTTGTTTATGAAGAATGTATTTCCGCATCTGCTCCGCAAAGCAAGTCTGTAATCTTGAATGCAGAAAATGGCGATTATACATTGTCATTCACTCATGAACTCGGCTATTTAACTGGTGAGTTTGCCATAAAATAACAAGTTACGTGTAATTCTCCTTTACATGTAAATGTACAAGAACAGTCCCGGGCGGTGATTTAACCAGACCTAATATCTCGATCTCCTTTTCCGCCGCCTTTGGGACCGTTCTTTATATCTTCTCTAATCTATAAATGAGGAAAAGAGGCTTTTCCGGTTGGTTACTAACAAAATATTTCATAGTTTTGTACAATCATTTAGTAGAGATTAAACTTAGATTAGAATATGAAGAATTTAATCATTATAGCCAGTCTGCTCCTTAGTTTACCCATTATGGCTCAGACTAAAGTTGTAAAGAAAAATGCCGTCAAGGCAAATAATTTCGGTATAACTTATTCACTTCCTAAAACATCTCTGGTTGTAGATGCAGAAGTTACGAAAGTAACTTGCAAAGCAGGTCCCTATTATAAATACGCAGAAAAATATTTAGGAGTAAAAGACGCTATCACAGAAGATAAGGTCTATTACGAATTAGGAAAGATCAGCTTGGTCAACAAAGGTGTACCCGATGCGGACAATACATTCATCGTTGAATTTAAGGCCGGCACAGTCGCTCCATATGCTTATCTGACAGAAGACGGACTGCTATGTTCCATCAATGCCGAATACACACCCAATGAATCCGCACTGGAAGCGGCAAGAAAGAAAAACCAAGCTCCGACAAAAGTAACCGACGCCTCTGTTTTTTCAGAAGAGTTACTTATGGCGGGATCTACAGCTAAACAGGCAGAAGTGGCAGCCAAACAAATCTACCGTATCCGCGAAAGCCGTATGAACATTCTTACGGGTGACGCCGATAACCTACCACCCGATGGCGAAGCAATGAAGCTGGTCATCCAACAACTGGAAGAGCAGGAAAAAGCGCTAACCAACTTGTTCACAGGTATCCGAGCAAAGGAAGTCAGTGACTACGAAGTGACTATTGTACCTTTCGACAATCTCGATAAAGAAGTATTATTCCGCTTCTCCCCCCAATTGGGAATCGTAGATGCCGACGATTTGGGCGGAGCACCTGTGTATATGAACTTAAAAGCCATCGACCGCGCTCCTGTTTTAGACCCGAAAGAGGCTGAAAAGAAAGAAAAATCACTGAAGGGCATTATATATAATGTACCAGGTAAAGCCAGCATCAAAATCAGCATGAACAAAAAAACACTTTATAAAGGCGAAGCACAAATTACCCAGTTCGGTACACGGGAAGGACTTGCCCCCATCATGTTCGAAGATAAAAAAGCTCCGGTAAAAGTTTATTTCTATCCGGAAACAGGTGCAATAAAACAAATCATTCAATAATCATCTAACAAATTAATTCTATGTTTGAAGGACAGCCTAAAGGTTTATATGCGTTAGCCTTAGCGAACACTGGCGAGCGTTTTGGTTATTATACCATGCTCGCAATTTTTGTACTTTTTCTAAAAGCAAACTTTGGTCTATCGCCAGGTATGGCAGGTACGATCTACTCCACATTCCTTGCTTTAGTCTATTTTTTACCATTCATCGGAGGTATTTTAGCTGATAAATTCGGGTATGGCAAGATGGTGACAATCGGTATCATCGCTATGTTTGCCGGATATGTTCTGCTCGCATTGCCATTAGGTAGTGGAACATTGGCTTTGGCCTGTATGTTTTCCGCCTTGTTGGTAATCAGTACGGGGACAGGACTATTCAAAGGGAACCTGCAAGTAATGGTCGGTAATCTATACGACTCTCCCGAATATGCATCTAAACGTGATTCCGCATTCAGTATCTTCTATATGGCGATCAATATCGGTGCATTGTTTGCTCCTACAGCAGCCGTAAAGATCATGGAATATGCCCAGCAAAATTTAGGGGTTAGTGTAAACGACTCTTATCATTTTGCTTTCGGAGTGGCCTGCGTCTCTCTGATCATATCCATGGCTATCTATTATTCCTCTCGCCGTACATTCAAGCATGTGGAAGGAAATATCAAACAAACAAGCGCAGGAAAGGAAACGACCAAAGTGGAAGAACTCTCTCCGAGAGAAACAAAAGACCGTATCATAGCTCTGTGTTTAGTGTTTGCTGTTGTCATCTTTTTCTGGATGGCATTCCACCAAAACGGACTTACCCTGACTTATTTTGCTGATGAGTTCACGGCCAAAAGTTCAACCGGCTTGGAAAGCATGATGTTCGATGTATGGAATCTGGTTGCCATAATCTTTATCGTCTATGGTCTATTTTCCTTATTCCAGTCTTCTACAGGAAAAAGCAAAGCAATATCCGGTATCGTCATTCTACTTGCACTTGCATTCTTAGGATACCGCTATAGTTCACTCAATGGTTCAGTTCCCGTAGATGCTCCTATTTTCCAGCAATTCAACCCATTCTTTGTGGTTGCTTTAACTCCTGTTTCCATGGCCATTTTCGGTGCATTATCCAGAAAGGGCAAGGAACCGTCGGCTCCACGTAAAATCGGTCTCGGCATGCTGGTAGCAGCATGCGGATTCATCTTAATGATGTTTTCATCATTCGGCCTACTGACTCCCGAAGCACAATCCGAAGCAATCCAGGCTGGTACTGCCTCTTTCGTTTCACCCAATTGGTTAATTTCCACTTATTTGGTTCTTACATTCGGTGAGTTATTACTTTCGCCTATGGGTATTTCCTTTGTTTCGAAGGTGGCTCCTCCCAAATACAAAGGTATGATGATGGGAGGTTGGTTCGTTGCAACAGCTATCGGAAACTATTTGACAGCCGTAGCAGCGTGGATTTGGGGAGATATGCCTCTGTGGATCGTATGGGGTGTATTGGTCGGCGTATGTCTCGTTTCTGCCGTTTTCATTTTCTCCGTCATGAAAAAATTAGAAAAGGTAGCATAAGACCATGAGGAAGCAGTATACATACAAACCTGTTACTCTCCGCTTCAGAAGATGGAGCCGGAAGAGGTATGCTGCTTTCATCAGTATACAACATGCCGTTACGATCGGGCAGCTGTCGGCAAACGTATCTGAACGGTTCCAGGCTAAAAACGGTTCCGTACATACGTCCGTGCTCACTTTCGACAAGGTAAACGATGGGGAGACTGAAGAAAAGGAGAATACATCTCATCCAGACTGTTCAAAAGACATCACCCTGTCTCTGCTCCTGCAAGCCTTATGTCCTGTCCAGATCGCAAATCGGCCTGCGGCATCGTATGCACACATAATAAAAGATAACATTTCCGAAATCGCGGAAGGTCCCAATTATAAACTGAAGGCCTTTCGCGATTTTCGTTTATACAAATACCCAAATACATGATTGAAACACTCAAACAACACGTTCTTTCCGGTGGCATGATCAACGAAGAACAAGCAAAAGAACTGGCTGCCGTTCCGGATAAGGAAGCCCTCTACGAAGCAGCTCATCAGATCACCCGCCACTTCATGGGAAACAAGTTCGACACTTGTTCCATCATCAATGCCAAAAGCGGGAATTGCAGCGAAGACTGTAAATGGTGTGCACAGTCCGGACATTATAAAACAAACGTGACGCTTTACCCGCTGTTGCCGGCAGAAGAATGTATCCGCCATGCGACACATAACCATAAGCAAGGGATCAGCCGTTTTGCACTTGTCACCAGCGGTAAGAAGGTTTCGGACAAAGATATGGTAAAGATTACAGAGACCGTACGCCGTATCAAGCGAACCTGCGATATCAAATGTTGCGCCTCGATGGGACTCCTAAACCATAAGCAGCTGCAAGCCCTTTACGACAGCGGAACGGAAAATTACCATTGCAATATAGAAACAGCCCCCTCCTACTTCCGCACCCTTTGTACGACCCACACGCCGGAACAGAAACTAGAAACGATCCGGACGGCACGGGAAATAGGTTTCCGTATCTGTTCAGGTGGGATAATCGGGATGGGTGAAACGGTAGAGCAACGTATCGAGATGGCTTTATTGCTTCAAAAGGAAAGGATTCTCTCTATCCCGCTGAACCTCCTGCAACCGATACCCGGCACACCGTTGGAAAAGGCACAACCTCTGACGGACGAAGAGTTCCTGACCACGATCGCCCTGTTCCGTTTCATCAATCCGAGTGCTTACCTGCGCTTCTCGGGCGGACGGGCCCAACTAAGTGAAAAGATACAACGCAAGGCTCTTTATATAGGTATCAATTCGGCGATCATCGGCGACCTGCTGACAACGATCGGAAGCCGGGTAACGGAAGACAAAGCTCTTTTCACCTCCGAAGGATATTCATTAACCGAAAATACAGATTGGGAAAGATGACGACAGAAGAATTACTACACTTTGACCGGGAACACATCTGGCATCCGTATACATCGACAATCGATCCGCTTCCGGTCTATCCGGTCGAACGAGCAGAAGGGGTTATGATCACCCTGAAAGACGGCCGAAAGCTGATCGACGGCATGTCATCATGGTGGGCGGCCGTGCATGGTTATAATCATCCGGTGTTGAATGCTGCGGCCAAGGCACAGCTGGACAAGATGAGCCACATCATGTTCGGAGGCTTTACCCACGAACCGGCAGTAGAACTGGCAGCCAAGTTGCTCCCGTTGCTGCCTCCTTCCATGCAAAAGATATTCTTTGCCGACAGCGGTTCCGTTGCAGTGGAAGTCGCCATGAAGATGGCCATCCAATATTGGCAGTCACAAGGGAAACAAAAAAAATATGCTTTCGCGACCATCCGAAGCGGCTATCATGGAGATACCTGGCACGCAATGTCTGTCTGCGATCCGGTTACCGGCATGCATGGGATCTTTTCCGGAAGCCTGCCTGTACAATACTTTATACCCCAGCCTTCCGTCAGATTCGGGGAAAAATGGGACGAAAAGGCGATTGAACCTTTAAAAGACTTGTTTGAGAAACATGCAGGAGAGATCGCCGCCCTGATCCTCGAGCCTGTCGTCCAAGGAGCAGGTGGCATGTACTTCTATTCACCCACATTCCTGATAGCGGCACGTGAATTGTGTGACCGATATCAGGTATTGCTGATCTTTGATGAAATCGCAACGGGGTTCGGACGGACCGGGCGACTTTTCGCCTGGGAATGGGCCGGGGTGGAACCGGACATCATGTGCATCGGCAAGGCATTGACGGGAGGCTACATGACACTGTCGGCAACCGTCACCAGTACACCCGTAGCCGATATGATTTGCAGTGGCGAGGCAGGGTGTTTCATGCACGGGCCCACTTTCATGGGAAACCCATTGGCCTGTGCAACCGCATCGGCATCGGTCTCGCTCCTGTTGGAAAACGGATGGCAGGAAAAGGTGAAGGCCATAGAGTCACAGCTTCGGGAAGAACTGGCTCCTGCCGCATCTTTCCCCGACGTACAAGAGGTACGTGTGTTGGGAGCCATCGGGGTGATCGAGATGAAAGAACCGGTAAATATGGCCGTCTTACAAAAACGTTTTGTCGAAGAGGGCATCTGGGTCCGCCCGTTCGGTAAGTTGGTTTACCTGATGCCACCCTTTATCATTCAAAAAGAGGAATTGTCTAAATTAACAAAAGGGCTGTTAACCGTATTAGATTCAAAATAAGATGAAAGATTATAACGACATATTGGAGAAACTAAGGGCTTCCGGTAATCTGCGCAGTCTTCCTGATATCGTCCATCGTGGCAAATGGATCGAAAAAGAGGGGCAGACAATGCTCAACCTATCTTCCAACGACTACCTCGGACTCTCGTCCCGGCAGGATCTTCGGGACGAGTTTATCGGACAGTTACAAGAAAGCGGCCTGCCGTTCTCTTCTTCTTCATCCCGGTTACTGACTGGGAATTTCATGGTCTATACCGAGCTGGAAGAACTGATGGCCAACCGCTTCGGACGCGAAGCCGCCCTGCTGTTCAACAGCGGTTACCATGCCAATACCGGAATACTTCCCGCCTTGACGGATAAACAGTCGTTGATCCTGGCGGACAAACTGGTACATGCGAGTATCATCGACGGGATTCTGCTGAGCGGCGTACCTTACCAACGTTACCGTCACAACGATTATGAGCATCTGGAACAGCTATTGGTTAAATACGTACATGCATACGAGCAAATTATTATCGTCACGGAAAGTATTTTCAGCATGGATGGAGATATCGCCGATCTCGGCCGGCTGGTATCCTTAAAGAAAAAATATCCGAATATATGGCTTTATGTAGACGAGGCGCATGCTATCGGTGTAAGAGGGGAAAACGGTTTGGGAATCGCTGAGGAGCAGGATTGCATCCGCGATATAGACCTCTTGGTCGGTACCTTCGGAAAGGCTTTGGGATCAATGGGAGCCTATCTGTTGTGCAGCCGGACGGTTAGGGAATATCTGATCAATACGATGCGCCCTCTGATATTCAGCACGGCACTCCCACCTGCTCAAATCGCCTGGACAAAGTTTCTGTTTGAGAGACTTCCCAGCTTTACCGACGAACGGCATCGTCTGGCCGTTACCAGCCACTGGCTTTCAGAGGCCTTGAAAGGAAAAGGGGGAGAAATATCGGCAAGCCACATCATTCCTTTCATTATTGGAGAAAACGAAGACTGTATCCAGACAAGTCTCTACCTGCAGCGGAAAGGTTTCTACTGCCTCCCCGTCCGCCCTCCCACAATCCCCAAAGGGACAGCGCGGATACGCTTCTCATTAACAGCCGACATAACTGAAGAGGAGATCAGATTTATGATTAATGAATTATGATTTATATCAAAACACACAAACTATAATTCACCATTCATAAATCAAAATTCATAAATCAAAAGCATGAACATATATAAACAAACAAAAACAAGCAACAGCCAACTTCTTCTCGTCTTTTCAGGCTGGGCAGCTTCTCCTGAAGTATTCCGGCAGCTGGAAACGGAACCGGATACGGATCTTTGGATTTGCTATGACTACCGGGGAATGGATTTTGAAAGAGAAACCCTTTCCGGATACCGGAAAATCCGACTGATAGCTTGGTCATTAGGTGTATGGGCTGCTTCGGTCGTGTTTGGTAAAAAGCCTGTATCTTTCACCGAAGCCATTGCCGTCAACGGGACTCCCTGCCCCGTCCATGACCGGTGGGGTATCCCGGAAACGATCTTCCGGGGAACATTGGATAACGTAACCGAAGAAGGCATGCGACGCTTCAGCCGGCGCATGTGCGGCAAACGGGATATTCTGCAAGCCTATGAGCAGATACCGCCTCGTCCGCTCGCCGACATCCGGGAAGAATTGGAGTATCTGTACGTCGAAATAAAGAAAGCCTCACCTGCTTCCGCCTTGTTTAACGGATGGACACAAGCTCTCATCTCCTCCAACGACCGGATCTTTCCTACCGAGAATCTGCGTGCCTTCTGGCAAGGCCGTTGTCCTATAACCGAGATAGAAGCTCCGCACTATCCTTTTTATTTATGGAAACAATGGAACGAAATATGGAAGCAATAGAAACTAAACAGATACATATCCGCTTTACACGTGCTTTGTCCAGCTACGACAACCATGCCGATGCCCAACACCGTATCAGCCGGAAACTCGCTTCTCTCCTCCCTCATCAGGCGAATGTCCGTTACAGACGGATGCTGGAAATTGGCTGTGGCACGGGCGGATTCACCGGAGTGCTGAAACAACAATGCCATATTGACGAATGGATACTGAATGATCTTTGCGAGGACTGCCAGGAAAAGATAGAGCAGCTCTTCCCTGGTTCTCCTCCTCACTTCATAGCCGGGGATGCCGAAACACTATCCTTTCCCGGCAAGTTTGACCTGATTGCATCCGCCTCTGTTTTCCAGTGGATGAAAGAACCAGAAACGTTTCTCCATAAACTGTCGGGACTGCTGATGCAGCAAGGATTACTCCTGTTCAGCACTTTTGTCCCCGGCAACCTGTACGAGATCAAAGAACTGACAGGAAAAGGACTTGTGTACCCAACCTCCGATACACTTGTAGGGTGGCTATCCGCAGCAGATTTCAATCTGCTGCATCAGGAAGAGGATACGATCGTCCTTACCTTCAAAACCCCACTGGACGTACTGAGACACCTCAAAGCAACGGGCGTCACAGCGACCGGAAACGGCTGTTGGACAAAAGGCCGGCAAGAATCATTCTGCCAGCAATATGCGGAACAGTTCGCGACAACCGACGGCCAAGTGACACTCACATACCGCCCGTTTTATATATTAGCAACCAAAAAATAAAAAAGGATATGAAAGGAACAGTCTTATTTATTACAGGAATCGATACCAATATCGGTAAAACTTTCGCCACCGGCATGATTGCATGCGCATTGGCCGAAAAAGGGAAAAAAGTCATCACCCAGAAAATGATTCAAACGGGTTGCACAGAAGTCTCGGAAGATATCGAAATGCACCGGAAAATACAGGGAATCCCTTTCACCGAAGAGGATAAAGCTGGATTAACTTGCCCCTACATCTTCACCTATCCCTGCTCTCCCCATATGGCTGCAGAGAAAGACGGGAAGACAATCAATCTCTCCGTCATCACCGAGGCAACCCGCCGCCTACAAGAGAAATATGAGTACGTCTTGCTGGAAGGTGCGGGCGGATTGATGGTTCCGAACGATTTTCATTCGCTCGCCATCGATTATGTAAAAGAGCAAGGATACCCGGTTATCCTGGTGACATCCGGCAAATTAGGCAGCATCAACCATACATTATTAACTCTCTGCGCCTGCAAGCAATACGGAATTCCGGTCCGAACGGTTGTTTACAACCTTTATCCGCCAACAGACGAACAGATAACCGCCAACACCCTGGAATACCTCACCCAATATCTGGAAAAGGTATTTCCAGATACTGCCCTTATCACACTTCCGGAAGCAACGGCAGGAGTGGCAGACATAGATATCAGCAGCCTGTTCTAAGCTCCCTCTACCCCTCCTTTTCAAAACACTGGTGTTTCGCATCCAAAACACCGGTGTTTTGAAATCAAAGCATCGGTGTTTTGAATGATGCCTCAGCTTAAACAGACGTCTCTTTACAAGAACAGCCGCTTATCCATCTCTGTTAAAAGAATGATAAGCGGCTGTTTATTCATATATCATTTACTTCACTACTTGAAGAAGAACCTGAAAATGTCGTTTCCGTTCGCATAGATCAGTAAAGCAAACAACAGGAACATCCCGGTAACCTGTGCATATTCAAGGAATTTGTCACTCGGCTTGCGGCGTGCAATCACTTCATAGAGCAGGAACATCACATGCCCGCCGTCCAAAGCCGGAATCGGCAGAATATTCATAAAGGCGAGGATGATAGAAAGGAAAGCCGTTTTCATCCAGAACGAATGCCAATCCCATTCCGCTGGGAACAGACTGCCAATTGTACCGAACCCCCCCAGGCTGGAAGCTCCTTCTTTCGTAAAGACATATTTCATGTCACTGACATACCCTTTCAGTGTGTTCACACCTAACATAACACCGGCAGGGAAAGACTCGAAGAAACCATATTTACGAGTCACCGTCTGATACATATCAAAAGGCGAAACAGAATAAATACCCATTTTCCCGGCCGTATCCGTATGCAGCGTCAATGTCTGCGGGATACCGGCACGATAAAAACCGACCAATACATCCTTATCCTTATTTTGTGCAAGCACTTCACCTACCTCATAGAAAGAAGGGGTTACGATGCCATTAATAGAAACGATACTGTCTCCCGGTTGCAAACCGGCAACTGCGGCAGGTGATTCGCCACTTTCCGTCTTACCCAATTCACGCACGACCATCGGGAAACGATAGGAGGCAAATCCTTTCTTATCCCGCATAACACGCTGTGCCATATCTTCAGGGATAGGAATTACCGTTTCAACACCACCACGCAAAACCGTTACGGTCTGTGCATTGAGTACACGGCGGAAACAATCCTCTCCGAAACGCTCCAACTCCGTATCGTCCGCTTTCAGCAAGATATCACCATCCTGGAATCCAACGTTATGGAAAGTCTCACTATAATCCATACCCGCCTTCACATTTTTCAACGGCAGGAACGTATCCCCCCAAGTGAACAACACCATCGAATAAATAAACAGCGCCAACAAAAAGTTAAACAACACACCGGCAACCATGATCATCAACCGTTGTCCGGCAGGCTTAGAACGGAACTCATAAGGCTTCGGCGGCTGTGCCATCGCCTCCTTGTCCATACTCTCATCGATCATACCGGATATCTTGCAATAACCTCCTAAAGGAAGCCAGCCGACCCCATACTCCGTATCACTGTTTTTAGGCTTAAACTTGAAAATCGAGAACCACGGGTCAAAGAAAAGGTAAAATTTCTCCACCCGAACCTTAAAGATACGGGCAAAGATAAAATGTCCGAATTCGTGGACCAACACCAATATCGATAAACTCAAAATGAGCTGTAGAGCCTTAACTAAAAATGTCTCCATACTTTGTCTCTTGACAATTGACAATGAACAATTGACAATTAAATACCTTCGATACTCCTTCTTGTCCCTTGTCCATCCTCAATCGTCTTGTTCTTAATTATTATCTATTATCTTTCTTTATAATATTTTCTCTCCTAATTATCAATTAAAAAATTGCTCTGCAATTTTTCTCGCCTCCGCATCCGTCGCCACATAATCTTCGTAAGAAGGAACAGGGATGAAGGTGGCTTTCGCCATTGTTTTTTCGATAACGTCACTCATCTGCAAGAAGCCGATCTCGTCACGCAGGAAAGCAGCGACCACTACTTCGTTGGCAGCATTCAAGATACAAGGCATATTACCACCTTTCCTGACTGCATCGAACGCGAACGCCAAGTTACGGAAACGCTCCATATCCGGCTCCTCGAAAGTAAGCGTTGCATATCGGGTGAAATCCAGCCGGGGCGCTTTGCAGTGTAACCGCTTGGGATATGAGAAAGCATAGCTGATCGGAAGTTTCATGTCGGGAATCCCCAACTGGGCGATCACCGCACCATCTTCAAACTGAACCATCGAATGGATCACTGACTGCGGATGCACCACGACCTGTATCTGTTCCGGCGTAACCCCGAACAGCCACTTCGCCTCTATCATCTCGAACCCTTTGTTCATCATCGATGCCGAGTCGATCGTGATTTTCGCCCCCATACTCCAGTTGGGATGCTTCAACGCCTGTACCTTGGTCACAACTGCCAGTTCCTCCATTGTCTTGGTACGGAAAGGGCCGCCGGAAGCCGTCAGCAATATCTTTTCCACCGGATTCTCACACTCTCCCGATAAACACTGGAAAATGGCAGAATGTTCAGAGTCGACAGGCAGGATAGGCACTTTGTGCTCGACAGCCAAAGCCGTGATCAGTTCGCCGGCCACCACCAGCGTCTCTTTGTTTGCCAATGCGATCGCCTTACCAGCTTTGATCGCGGCAATCGTCGGTTTCAGTCCTGCATATCCCACCATTGCCGTCAGCACCATATCGATCGGTTCCGACTGGACGACCTGGGCAATGGCATCCGAACCCGCCCATACCTTGATAGGGAGATCTTCCAATGCCTCCTTCAATTCGGGATATTTCTGCTCATTGGCGATTACCACCACTTCAGGCATATATTTACGTGCCTGATTAATCAACAGATCCACCTGATTATTGGCAGTAAGAGCATATACTTCAAAAAGGTCGGGATGTTCGCTGACTACTTCCAAAGCCTGTGTTCCGATAGAACCTGTAGAACCTAATATGGCCAAGTTTCTTTTCATGCGTATTAAAATGCTATATATTCTTCGGGATTGACTGGGCCACCTTTATACCACAACTCGAAATGGAGATGGGGACCGGTCGACAGTTTCCCCGTATTGCCTACCAGAGCAATGGCCTCTCCCGCGACGACGCGGTCGCCCACCTCTTTCAGCAATAATTCGTTATGTTTATAAATAGATAAAAAACCATTCCTATGCTGCACCTGTATCACATTCCCGGAGTTCGGATCGAAGCCTGCAAAGACCACCGTGCCATCCAACGTCGCCAGCACGCTTTCTTTCGGGGCTGCAACCAAGTCGACACCATAATGCCGGATATTAGCATCATAATGAGAAGAAACCACTCCATCTACAGGCTTGTAGAAAAAGACACCGTCAGTAGGAACCGGATTCGGGTCCAGGACTGCCAAGTTGTATTTCTCCGCCTCTTCAAAATCCTTTACAAACTTCTTTTCCTCCTTCGTTTGAGGAATCTCATAGTCAGGGTTCACTCGTGCCAGCGAATCGATCTCTCGAATCGAATCGATCGGCATCGTCCCCGACAGAATACCTGCCACATTATTCAGATAAAGAGATTGTATCTGGATCATCCTTTCCAGCGAATCGGCACGCAAGGCATTCTGCATGATCTCCTTACGAACTTCCACATCCAGATAACCCGGCAGATAGTTCCGTATCGGTGTCTTAATAATGATAAAGGCAGTAAAAGCGATCAGCAAGAAAGCAAACAAGGCCAACATCGCAAATGCGGAAAGCTGTGACAACCGGAAAGACCATACTTCCTCCAGCGTTCCTTCATTGAAGAAAGACAGTTTGTATTTAAACCTAATCCGGTGCCAGAATGATTTCTTATTTGTTCGTCTTTGCTTTTGTGCCATGTGTATTCGTCAATTTCATAAATCCAACAGACCTTCCGGAACGGAAACGGCCAGCGTCTTATTCTCATGATCGGCAGACAAGATCAGTTCCTCGGCGGCAGGCAACAACAGCTCTTCGCCGTTATGGTCGATCTGCAAAAGGACATTGATGGTAGACTCGTCGACATCAGTAATCTCGCCAATTTCGCCATGATGTTCGTCTATGACCCGATAACCGATAAAGCTATCCCATGTCATATCTCCCACCAAGTCGTCCCTGTCCACTTCATCGAGCGAATAAAAGACTTCGCGGTTGGAAAATTCACGGGCCGCTTTCTCATCGTCCACATTCTTCAACTTCAGAAGGATAACGGTATCCGTCTTATAGCGATACTCCTCAATGAAAAAAGGGACCAGGATCCCATCCATCTCACATATGATATACGGATCGTCCGAATCGTCAAAAACATCACTGTTCGTAACCAGCGCGATCTCCCCCTTTATACCGTGAGGTTTGGCAAACTGCCCTATCTTGAAAACGTCTTCTTTCTTAATCATGACAAGAATGTTTAAAGTCGGGTAATACGAGCCCCGATGCCGTTCAACCGTTTGTCAATATTCTGATATCCACGGTCTATCTGGTCGATATTGTGGATATGGCTGGTTCCTTCGGCGCTCATCGCCGCAATCAGCAAAGCAATGCCGGCACGAATATCCGGAGAAACCATATTGGAACCACGCAGTTTGAAACGATTGCCCAACCCGATCACAGTCGCCCTGTGCGGATCGCAAAGAATGATCTGCGCTCCCATGTCGATCAGTTTGTCGACAAAGAAGAGACGGCTTTCGAACATCTTCTGATGGATCAGCACACTGCCGACAGCCTGCGTCGCCACAACGAGGAAGACACTCAGCAAGTCCGGCGTCAGTCCCGGCCAGGGAGCATCGGCAATCGTCATAATGGAGCCGTCGATAAACGTCTCGATCTGATAAGAATCGTGTGTCGGGACATGGATATCGTCACCGATCTGTTCGACCGTAATTCCCAAACGGCGGAATGAATCGGGAATAATCCCCAACATATCATAGCCTGTATTTTTGATCGTGATGTCGGAACCGGTCATAGCGGCCATTCCGATAAAACTGCCTACCTCGATCATATCCGGCAAGATCGTATGTGTAGTGCCCCCCAACACCTCAACCCCTTCTATTGTCAGCAAATTGGAGCCGACACCCGAAACGCGAGCTCCCATACGATTCAGCATGGAAGAAAGTTGTTGCAGATAAGGTTCGCAAGCGGCATTATAAATCGTTGTTTTTCCTTCTGCAAGCACGGCCGCCATCAAGATATTGGCCGTACCGGTCACTGAAGCTTCATCAAGCAGCATATAGGCGCCTTTCAGCTTCTTCGCCTCTATTTCGTAGAGCTGGCGGTCAGGATCATAACTGAAGCAAGCCCCCAGCTTCTGAATACCGACAAAGTGAGTATCCAGACGACGGCGTCCGATCTTATCGCCTCCCGGCTTAGGGATCAAAGCCTTGCCAAAACGGGCAACCAGAGGACCGACTATCATCACCGAACCGCGCAGGGAACCACTTTTACGCAAAAACTCGTCCGTTTCCAGATAGTTCAAGTCGACAGCATCGGCCTGAAATGTATAGGTATCGGCAGCCGGATGCTCCACCTTCACCTGCATGTCGCGCAGGAGTTGTATCAGGTTATTCACATCCAGGATATCCGGTACATTATGGATTGTCACTTTTTCCGGCGTAAGCAATGTTGCACAAATGACCTGCAAGGCTTCATTCTTTGCGCCCTGCGGAACAATCTCACCGGACAACCGGTAACCGCCTTCTATGACAAATGAACTCATCGGCCTTTACGTGAATAGTTTTTCTTGTTGTTCGTATTGTTGCGAGCGAGTATATCACGGCTTTCCGCCAGCTTATGTACCTCTTCATCCAAGATGATCCGACCTTCAGACAATTCGTCAAGGTCCTTAAAAATTTTTCGGTCGTCTACGGACTCCTTGTTCCAGGTAAGGAACGATTTCTTCATTTGGGTAGCCAGCAATTTGATCAACTGGTCCTTTTCCACACCCGGTTCGAATTCGGTTGCTTTCTGGATCATTTTCTCAAGCGTCTTGCCGTAATGACGGTAACGTATACGCGAATTGTTATAAGGTATACGCGGAGGACGTGAGTAAAGGTCTTCTTTCTTTACGATCTCGTACGGATAATCGATATCCAATTTGAAGTCGGCCATAATAGCCAAGTGATCCCAAAGAATATGTTTGAAGTCGTTTACATCGCGTAAATGGGGAAACATGTTTCCCATGATGTTGATTATTGTGTCTGCACAGCGTTTACGTTCTTCCCTGTCCTGAATGGTAATGCAATAGTCTACCATATTCTGTATATTGCGTCCATATTCGGGCATAACCAATTTCTTTTCTTCTGTATTATATTTCATTACAAATTCTGTTTATCCGGCAAAGTTACAGATTATAATTGATTTAAACAATACGGCTCCTCCCCCGCAGAATGTTAAGAAAAGCCTATAAAACCAAGGAGAAAGAAAACTGATTACAATCGATACCAACAAGCTATCTACTCTGAAACCGAAATTAAATTCATATATTTACGCCATACAAAAAGAAAGACAGGCTAACAGCTCTGCCGGATTCTTGATAAATAACAAACTGAAGGAAAGATAACAAACAAATGCGAAGTTATGATTGATTCTTTAACATCACTGCGGTTTATATTCGCAATAATGGTTTTTGGGGCACACTGTTACGTGATAGACAGTTTTTTCAGTACCCATTTTTTCAAAGAAGGATTTGTCGGCGTCAGTTTCTTTTTTGTATTGAGCGGCTTCATCATAGCTTACAATTATCAAAAGCGGCTAAGCGAAAACAAGATAACCAAACGCACCTTTTGGGTGGCCCGCATAGCACGTATTTATCCGCTGCACTGGCTGACCTTATTGATCGCCGTCGTATTGGGAAACTATGTAACCGCATCGGGGGCAACGGATTGGTTCAAGCACTTCTTGGCTTCGCTCACACTGACAAACGGTTACATACCCAAAGCCGATTATTTCTTCTCATTCAACAGCCCTTCCTGGAGCCTATGTTGCGAACAGCTTTTTTACTTCTGTTTCCCTTTCCTTATACCGTTAACCAGAAATTACAAACGCCTGCTCTGCGTTTTCATAATAGCTGCGATCTTGGTCGTTGCCGGCATGTATTTTACTCCGGAAAACGACATTAAAGGATATTGGTACGTGAATCCGATCACCCGGCTTCCGGACTTCATTGCCGGTATGCTTCTATTCCAGCTATATGACCGGCTGAAAGACAAAAACATTTCTTTGTCTCAAGGGACTATCATCGAAACAGCCTCCATAGCCTTATTTTTCGCCTTTTATTTCTATGCGATTGAAATACCTAAAGTATATCGGTACTCCTGTTACTACTGGTTTCCGGTAGCAATGATCCTGATCAGTTTCGCCCTGCAAAAAGGTCACGTCTCGCGTATCCTGTCCAACCGCCTTTTAATAATAGGAGGCGAGATCAGCTATAGTTTTTATCTGATTCATCTTTTTGTCCTGCTCACCTATTCGGAATGGCAGAAAGGAAGCAGTTTCCATATAGCGTGGTATATTGCTGTTCCGGTTCTATTCGGTATCATCGTCCTGCTTAGTTTGCTTTCCTACTACTATTTTGAAAAGCCAATGAACAAACGTATCAAAACATGGCTGGACAAATGACTAAAATGACATCGGTCTGTAGATAACTGGTACACTAACTCGTTTCATGCCATCAACTAACTCCAAACACCTCAAGAACTAAATGATAACATATAGCAAAGTATCTATTGGCAGTCACTACCAATCACCTATATGTAGTACTACCAATTGATGATAGATAGTACTACGTATTCGTGATAAGTAGTACTACATATAAATAATATGCTATATGCCTTGAATTAGTTTACTATGACTTCCGAGATAGTTTATGGTATGTTCCGGATCAGTTGCTTCTTGAGAACGGGCAGAGTCCGGATAGGATCATTTTGCATTTTCCCTACCACTTTGAGAAACAACGCTCCGAATAGGCACAAAAAAAATTAGGGGACAAGGATATTCCCTGCCCCCTAATTGATTTTTAGTCCGTTATTATTTTGATTCTGGTGTCTTACTGAAAATGGCGTGGATACGCTTCATGTCGAACTTAGGAGTACGGTCGTAATAATAAATACCGTTTTGCTCCTGTTCCACATCCGTAAGCTGCGTATAGCAATAGCCCCAAATATCATTTGAGAGAGAGAGCACAGCATCCACCTGGCCTTCCAGACGAGCATAGAACTCTTCCAGGGAACGAGGCGGTTCGCCATATCCCCAGGATGTATTCTGGGCGCTCTCCATCTGCTGCGACGGATTCCATTTGATACCGCCAAACTCATCCACCAAGTAAGGCATGTCCTTCTTGTATTCCGGGAAAGCATACTGGTCGGTATATTTCAGGCCGTTGTAACCGATATTCATCGGCATCAGATGGATTTCCCATTTCGGAGCTTCCATCAGTTTGCCACCGTTATACAGTTTCTCCTTCAACTTGGCGGGGTCCTGTTCGTAATTATGAACGGTCCAGATATCGGTTGCGATATGCGTTCCACCGCTTGCCCCATGGAAAGGACGCGTCGGATCGATCATTTTCGTCAGGTTGTAGAGGTCGTGCATCAAACGCGGATATTGCACACGGTCGGGCCAGAACTCCTCGTTGGTCGGCGTCCAGATCAGGAGTGACGGATGGTTACGGTCGCGCTGCACAATCTCACTCCATTCGGTAATGAAATTACGAGCCGTTTCCGTATCGTTACAATCCATCCCCCAGCTGGAAGCTTCCCCCCAAGTCAGATAACCCATCTTATCCGCCCAATAATAGAAACGTTCTTCGAAAACCTTCTGATGCAGGCGTGCCCCATTGAAACCTGCCTCCATAGAGAGTTCGATATCCCGTTTCAACGCCTCGTCACTCGGAGCCGTCCAGATGCCGTCGGGATAGAAACCCTGGTCAAGCACCAGGCGCTGGTAGTAAGGCTTATTGTTCAGATAAATCTTATTGCCTTCGATATGCACCTTGCGCATACCGGCATAACCATTGACCTCATCAATTATATTTCCATTCTTATCCAATACTTTGTACTCCAGATCGTAGAGGAAAGGACTTTCCGGACTCCAGGTCTTCATTTTCTTGACCGGAAGGACCACAGAAGACAGAGAACTTGCCGAAACCGTCCGGCTGGCAACCACCTTGCCGTTGTCTTTCAATGTCACCTGCAATTTTCCACCTGCTTCCTTATAGAAACGGGGACGGACCACCAATTGCTGCTGGTCGATATCCGTCAGAAGCTGAACCGATTGCAATCCTTCCGGATGGACCGCTTCCATCCAGACCGTCTGCCAGATACCGGTCGTACGGGTGTAGTTGCAGCCATAAGAAGCGTATTGCAGATTCTGTTTGCCGGCTGCTTGTTTGGCCCCACGGACGTCGCTCTCCACATAAACAACCAGACTATGTGTCTGGCCTGGCTTTACCAGAGAAGTAATATCCACGGCAAACGAGGAAGTCCCACCGAAGTGGCGGTTAGCCAAAACACCGTCGATATAGACTTCCGATTTATAGTAGACCGCACCGAAATTAAGCAGAATGTTCTTTCCGTTCCATTCCTGCGGGATCGTGATCGGACGCTGATACCAGAAATGATTGATAAAGTCCGTATATCCGATACCGGACAATTTACTTTCCGGGCAGAAGGGAACAGTGATCTTCTTGTCAAAACCTTTCGATTTATAGAACTCGCGTTCCATTCCTGAACCGCCGAAATCAAACGAGCAGGTCCATTCCCCATTCAGGTTGACCCAACCCGCCCGCTCGAACTGCGGACGGGGATATTCGGGACGCGGCATGGACCAGACAGAGGCCACGCACAGAAAAAGAGATAAAAAAGCTATGCTAATCCGTTTCATGCTTTTACTTTAATTCGTTAATAACCGACTGATTGGCTTTCTTTACAGCAGTTTCGTCGATCTTGATCACTTTACGGTCGTAAGTCATCAAACCGTTTACTTCACCTTCCACATCGGTTGTCTGTGTGTAGACGGCAGCAGAGAAACCGCGTTTCACATAATCTTTCAGAATATTGGCATATTTCACATATTCAGCCGTCACTTCGTCGCTGTTCTTGAATTGTACATACCCCCAGTTGCGTTTGTTCCACCACAAATGGTTTTCTACCGGAAGGCCGATTCCACCGTATTCACCTAACACATTCACTCGTTTCGGGTCGAACAGGAACATATCAGGAGCCGGATAGTTATGCAGATCCAAGATATCACCACAAGGACGATGATTACCGCCGCTTGCCGGGTTCACCAGACGGGAAGGATCGTAAGTCTTTGTCCATTCAGCCGCTTTTTCCGTTTCAAACTGTCCCCATGCTTCGTTGAAAGGACCCCAAACGACTACGGAAGGATTGGAAATGCAGAGATCCATGATCTCTTTCCATTCACGATAATAGTTGGCCTTGGATTCAGGTGTACGTTCATTGTCTTTTCCACCGTTATACACATGGTGATCCCAGATGTAAGAGCCATGATCGCCGCTCGGCATATCCTGCCATACCAAGATACCTTCCTTATCGCAATGATAATACCAGCGTGCCGGTTCCACTTTCACGTGCTTACGGATCATATTGAAGCCCCAGTCTTTTGTTTTCTTGATGTCGAACAACAATGCTTCATCTGTCGGAGCCGTATAAAGTCCGTCAGGCCACCATCCCTGGTCCAGCGGGCCGAACTGGAATAAATCCTGATTATTCAACTGCATGCGCATAATGCCGGCAGCATCGCGTTTAGAAGAAATCTTACGGAAAGCCGTATATGATTTTACTTCATCCAGCACCTTTCCGTCTTTCGACAAAGAAACCGTCATATCATACAGATACGGATTAGACGGGCTCCAGAGCGTCGGGTTCTGCACGGACAAACGCAATTCCTTTCCTTGAACGCCTTTGGCCGTAGCCACAACCTGACCTTTGTCCAACAACTTCACGGTTACGATACCGGAATTGCAGTCGCAGGAAGTTCCGACCGTCACATTCAACGTGTTATTATCAATATTGGGAATAGACTTTACCGAAGTCACATGGGCAGCAGCTACCGGTTCCAACCATACTGTCTGCCAGATACCGGTTACTGGTGTGTACCAAATGCCTTCCGGACGGGAAGTTTGTTTACCGCGCGGTTGATATCCCTTATCACTCGGATCCCATACACGGACAACCAGCTTCTGATTATTCCTTCCTGTCAGATATGGAGTGATGTTAAAAGAGAACGGAGTGAAACCGCCTTTATGAGAACCGATCAGGATGTCGTTTACAAACACGTCCGCTTTCCAATCCACCGCACCGAAATTTAACATGATGTCCTTATTTTTCCAGGCTGAAGGAACGGAAAAAGTACGTTTATACCATAATTCGCTGTTTTCGCCAACTTCTTTCTGTACGCCAGAAAGAGAGGATTCGACAGCAAAAGGGACCAAAATCTTACCATCGAATGTTGCCGGCTCTACATCGCCAACCGGTTTGATGGCATATTCCCATTCACCGTTCAGATTTTGCCAATCGCCACGTTCCAACTGAGGACGGGGATATTCGGGAAGGACATTGGCCGGATTCACCTGTTCCGCCCACGGTGTCTTGATCTTATCTCCTACCGGTTTCCATTGAGCCTGTGCACCCAATGTCAGTGCCAAAGCACAACATACAAATAAGGTCTTTTTCATGATTTATGATTTATGATTTATGATTTGTAAATGATTATAATTTTCAATTAATAAACTCCGGTGCTTCCGCTTCCAAAGAAGGACTTGCCCCTTCAACTTCCGGCCAGCCATCTCTCCAACGGATCCGATCCAACATCAGGACTCGTCCGGTAGGATGTTCACGGCTCACGGCATGATAGAGAACCCAGTCGTTCCCACGGTCGTCCGTAACGATTTCCGAGTTATGCCCTGTACCGACAAATGCATCATTTCCATGAATCAGAACTTCGTGATGATTTTCCATCATCGGTCGTCCCTGTTTGTCGGTGTACGGGCCGAACAGGCTGTCAGAACGGCCTACAACTGTAGTATAGGTACTCTTCAATCCCTCACAACAACTCCCTATCGAGGCAAACAAATAATAATAATCTCCCCTTTTATGGATGTAAGTACCTTCGTAGGCGGTTCCGGCAACCTGTTTCTTTTTGGCTCCGTCCCGAACAGATAGGCCGTCTCCCGACAGCTCTATCCCATAGATACCGCGGAAACTACCCCAAAACAGGTATTTTTTCCCGTTATCCTCCATGAAAAATTGGTCTATAGAATTTTGAACTTGAATTGTCTTGCTTCGGAACAACGGTCCCTTGTCAATGAACGGCCCTTCCGGTTTGTCGGATGTAGCAACTCCGATCCCACAGGTCCACTCACCTCCCCAGACGGACATGGAATAATACAATACATATTGTCCGTCAATATAATTGATATCCGGTGCCCATAAGCCTCCTTTCGGCTCGAAGGTCGGACGTGTTTCTTCCGTGAAAGCCGTTCCGATCTCCTCCCAGTCCACCAAGTTGCGTGAACGATGGATCGGCGTATTGCGGATATCTTCGGTTGCATACAAGTAGAAATAGCCATCATCCGCTTTGATGATGGTCGGATCAGGCAAGCTGTAATCGATCACCGGATTCCGATAAGTGCTCTTGGCTTCCACCACTGGTTCTTCCGCCGGCTCAGGACGAAAAGAGGGTTTATACATCTGCTTTTCCAGCATCTTCATAAAAAAGCCCCCCACTACCGAACGGGCACGCATGTTGATGGACCGGCCATCGGTAGCCTCATACCAGTCGGTCAGGGGTACGCGAGGTTCGGTTTCATTCACATATTTATAGGCGGGTGATAACAAACGGGAGAAATCCTCCTGCGTATCTGCCAAGCACGCTGTCCATAAAATCCAATCAATCTTGGTATAGGTCTTGCGGCTGTCAAGCGGAAGGCCGAACGGCTGTTGCCGGCTCAAATAGAAAGCGACCTCCTTCCGGGCGATCCTGTCCGGAAAGATATGCAAGCCCAAAACTCTATCCCAAACCAGATTATACTTCTGGCTCCAAGTGTTTTCCCGGTCGAATGTCAGCCGGTAATGATCTCCATCATCAGCCATCCGCTCCCATTTCTCTGCCATCTCGCGAGCGGCTGAAACATACCTGACAGCCTGTTCCTTATCTCCCAACATCTCGGCCAGCTTTCCATATCCGGCAATCCCCATGATCGCCTTTATCGAAAGGTTTGCATTATGGGCCAGATGTCCGGCAAAATCATCCGTACACAACTGATTTTCCGGATCAAGTCCCTCTTTCAGCAAATAATTAGCCCAAACACCCAATGTCTTCCAATGTTCACGAGCATAATCCGCATTACCTTCGCGCAGAGCGATGGCAGTTGTCAGAATCAACATATTCCCACATTCTTCGACCGGCATATCGAAAGGATACGTTTGCCCGTTGGCATGAGGATAGGTTCCGACATCATGGGCGGCAAAAGGCTTGTTCCATCGTCCGCTTTCGCTGTAATGGAAAATCGGATTCAGCATTCCTTTCAATAATTCCGGATTATAAAGTAAGAACAAGGGGGCAGACGGATACGTCACATCAACCGTACCGATCGAACCATTGCTAAAATTCTCCTTGGAAAGAAACAACAGATTCCCGTCTTTATCTTCTATAAGTTTGTGGGCCGCCACCGCCTGGCGGTAAGCAATGGCACAAAGTTCTGCATATTCTTTTCCACCGGCTTTTTCCGCGTCTTCCATCAGACGAGTGTCGAAATGACGGCAGCGCTCCATAACCGAACGATATTCCTTCGCTGATTCTTCAAATGCCTGCCGGATATTTTTCTTACCGTTATGCTTCCAATACCCCATACGATTATCCTTGAAATACTGGATCGAATACAAATCATCATACCCAACCATCAGATAACCGGACTGGGGGGAATCGGACACCATTCCCATATCGCAACTGTAAACAAGTTGTTGCCGGTCGCTCACATTCATCTCCATTTGTTTTTCTGTCTGGGCTGCCAGGTAGAAATATCCCCAATCGATACGGACATCATCTCCTTTACGGGCCAGTACAGACTGTTCGACGGTTCCTACTTTTAGATACGAAATGCCATTTTCCTCTTCAAATGCTACTGTTACGGCCTGATCGTTCGAATGAACGGCCAAAGAAGGGGAAGCCTCTATCGCCAGGCGGGTTTCATGTGCCTTTTCATCCATAGCACGAACCTGCCAGGATATGTAGTTAACAGGTGTGGACATACGATCCAAGTCTTCTAACAAAAGAGGAGACGTAAAAACTAGATCCAAACAAACCGGACCACATTTGAATGTATAATAAGTTTGTGTCGGAAGAACATTCACCGACTGTTGAACCGCAGCCTTTTCAAAACGCACCGGAGTTTCCTTCTCCGGTGCTTCTTTTCCCATAAAACGATACAGAACCCCATCAACTTCAATGACACCTAACAGTCCCTGTTCCTTCCCTGTCCAATGACGAGTCACATCCTCATCCAGCCGGTCCGCAAACGACCAGATGCTGGTGTAAGGATCAATCGTTATCAGTGGATAAGAAGGAGCACGCAAGGCATTCTTCTTATCTGGCTGAAACAAATTGCCCGAACCGCAGGATACGTTCAGTATCCAAAAGCAGCAAACCAATAGCATCAGAGAGGTTCTCTTCATTATTCCTTATATATATTAATAAAACACAACATTCATAAGAGCTTAAATTTCCTTTGTCTGAAATTTTGGTACAAAGATATTTCCGGGCCGTCAAAACCTCTTTCAAGGATCAATCAGAAGCTTTCAAATATCAATCAAATATCGCACAAACGCCTCTTAAATAGCGTTTTTTTGCTTACTTTTGCAGCACACAAAAGATGAACGACGACTTTGTATGAGACTTTTCCTGACTACCATAACAGGTTTGCTTTTGCTACTCCTTCCCAACTCCGGCAAGGCACACGATTTGTATTTCCGTCATTATACCAACAAACAAGGATTGTCGCATAACACGGTTTATTGTGCCCTACAGGATAAAAAAGGATTCATGTGGTTCGGGACGGACGACGGATTGAACCGTTTCGACGGACATCAGTTCCGGATATACCGCTACAACTCGTTCGAGCCGGAAAGTCTGCCGAACGACAGAATCATCAGCCTTTTCGAAGATTCGACCGGTAGGATATGGGTCTGCACCTACTCCCATACCTGTTATTACGACTATCAAACAGATGCATTTCATCCCCTGACTTTTTCAGACAGTAACAACACCCCGGAATATTTTCAGCAAATCAGGGAAGATAAAAAAGGGAATTTGTGGCTGATGAGCTACAACAGGATTGCCCGTTATGCCCTTTCGGGCAAAAGTAGTCCGCATTTCTATCCAGAAGGAGAGCAGATAAGCCTGATAGACATCACGATGAACGAAGAGGACGAACCGGTCCTCGCCGGACGCAACGACCTGTTTTTTTACAAACCGGAGGCAGACAAGTTCATCCGTATCCCCGTACTGACAGAAAAGGAAAAAGGAAATCCGATCAGCCTCACCAAGCTTTGCCTCGTGCCGGACAGGGGAATACTGGTCGGAACAGACCGGGCAGGGCTCAAGTTTTACGACCGGCACAGCCGGAAAACGGAAACAGTCATCCCAGATATACAGGTTCGCGACATCAAGCAGTGTAGCGAGAATACCTACTGGGTCGCATCCGAATCCGGTATCTATATCTTGAATATGACAGACCTGAGCATCACGCACCTGCAAAAATCGTTGACAAACGAATATACGATCTCCGACAATGCGGTCTATTCGATCACAAAAGACCGTGAAGGAGGAATATGGATTACCACCTTTTTCGGAGGGATCAACTATCTGCCCAAAGAATATGTCCCGTTTAAATATTTTATCGGAGGAAAAACCCATCCGGGAATGCCGGGAAATGCAGTTCGTGAAATCTGTCCGGACCAGTACGGCAACCTCTGGTTAGGAACGGAAGATAACGGGATCAATCGCTATAGTCTGGCTACCGGCAAGATCACGAACTTCTCCCGTACCAACCCAGTCCACCCACTTTCGGCAACCAATATCCACGGCCTACTTGCTGACGGCAACCGGTTGTGGGTAGGAACATTCAACACCGGAATCGACCTGCTGGACATTCCTTCCGGGAAAATCATCAAACGATATACCCAAAGCAATACCGATAACTTGCTACCGGCAGACTTTATACTCTGCTTTTGCAAACTCTCCGAAGACGAAATCCTGATCGGGACCTCTGAAGGGCTTGTCCTCTTCCATAAAAAAGAAGAATGTTTCACCCCCTGGAAAACAGAGATTAAGTCGATGGTACGTCAAATCTACAAAGACAGCAAAGGGGATATTTGGGTTGCGACCACCTCCGGCGCTTATCGCTATTCTAAAACCAACAAGAAGTTAGCGCACTATACATCCAACCGCGAGCGGTCACAGACCATCGGCGACAACAACGTGACATCCATATTCGAAGATTCGAAAAAACGGATTTGGGTGGCAACGACCTATGGTTTCTCCCTCTACAACGAGATATCGGATTCATTCAACCGCATCACGGTTGAAAACGGACTGCCCAGCAATATCGTACACCGTATTTTAGAAGACGACGAACATCTTTTCTGGATTGCAACGGCCAACGGGCTGGTTCGTTTTAACCCGGAAACATATGTGATGAAGACTTTCTCGTACACGGATGGCCTGCCCGAAACACAATTCAACTATTGTTCTGCCTACAAGATGCCGGATGGGACCATGTATATGGGAACGATAAACGGAATGATCGCCTTTAATCCGCGCGATTTCAAAGAGGATGTTTATTCACCGTCGGTATGTATCACTCGCATAGATGTGCAGGACGACCGCATCGGTGCCCCTAAATATAATGTCAACCAGATTATGAAAAACGGAGAATTGAAACTTCCGCATAACCGCTCCACTTTTACCCTTTCGTATGTGGCATTGAGCTATACATCTCCGGACGCGATCCAGTATGCCTACCGTTTGGAAGGGAGTGACAAAGACTGGATCTATATGAAGCAGAATAAAGACGTGACCTTTGCCAACCTGTCACCCGGCGACTATGTTTTCCGGGTAAAATCGACCAATAGCAGCGGGGTTTGGCAAGATAACGAGACGACTCTTCGGATCACGGTGACACCGCCATTCTGGGCTACCGGATGGGCATTGCTCATTTATTTCACGATCTTATGCCTGCTGATCGTACTCTGGTATAACTATAAAAAAGCCAAACTGGAAGAAAAACACCGCATCAACCGTGAAATATTCGAAAGTAAAAAGGAAAAAGAACTTTATAATGCAAAAATACAGTTCTTTACCTTTATCACGCATGAAATACGGACACCTCTTACCCTGATAAAAGCCCCGCTGGAAAAAATCCTTCGTTCAGGGGATGGAACGCCCGCCACACAGGAGAACCTACGGATCATCGAGAAAAACACTGGGCGGCTGTTAGACCTCAGTAACCAACTATTGGACTTCCGCAAGACGGAAAGCCGCGGGTTCAAACTGAACTATGTCAAGACCGATGTCGTCCTCTGGCTGGAAACGATCCTGCATCCGTTCCGTCCGGCTTTCGAACAGGGAAACAAGAATTTCACAGTCAAGCTGCCGGATCTACCTTTCGAGGCCTGTCTGGACCGGGAAGCATTCTCAAAAATCGTCAGCAACCTGGTCAGCAATGCACTGAAGTACTCGGACAGCCGGATATCGCTCGAATTACTCCCTCCTTCGGGTGAAGAGCGCATGTTCACCCTGCTCGTCACCAACGACGGGCATCTGATACCCGACAGTGAAACCGAAAATATATTCAATCCGTTCTACCGCCTCAAAGAGACAGAAAACCAACAAGGAAGCGGTATCGGTTTGTCGTTGGCCCACTCTTTGACTGAATTCCACCGCGGCAGACTGTTCTATCGACAAACGCCGGACGGCTTGAACCAGTTTGTCCTGATGCTCCCAGAACAGCAGGAAGACAGTTTCCAGACCACTGCTGGAAAAGAGAAAGCGGAAATAGTCACATTGGCCGAAACTGGCAAATCGGTTATCCTAATTGTCGAAGATCAAAATGATATGCGCCATTTCATCGCCCGCGAACTGGCGGAAACATATCAAGTGCTAGAAGCGGAAAACGGGAAAGTAGCTCTCGATCTGGTCCGTAAAAACACGGTCAACCTAATCATCAGCGATGTCATGATGCCGATCATGGACGGCTTCGAACTTTGCAACGAAATGAAAAACGATGTCAATGTCAGCCATATCCCGTTTATCCTGTTGACAGCACAACACAACCTGCAATCACGCCTGAAAGGACTGAACTCTGGAGCCGATGCCTATATGGAGAAACCGTTCTCCATCGAACTGCTGACGGCCCAGGTGGGCAACCTTTTGAAAAGCCGTGAGCTACTGAACAAAACCTATTTGGAGAAGCCGTTCGCCCCGGTAGCCTCTCTCGCCGTTTCGCAGGTGGATGATATTTTCCTTCGCAAACTGAACGATTATTTGGAAGAGCACCTCAGCAATGAAGCACTCTCCGTTGAGATGCTTGCCGATACGATGGGAATGAGCACTTCCAGCCTCTACCGCAAAGTTAAGGGCCTGTCCGGCCTTTCTCCTAACGACTTCATCCGCATTGCCCGCTTAAAGAAGGCGATCCTGCTGATGCAGAACGGAGAGAACCGCATCAGCGAGATCGCTTTCCAAGTCGGCTTTTCGTCACCTGCCTACTTCTCCACCTGCTTCCAGAAGCAGTACGGGAAGACTCCATCAGAATATATGAAGCACTTAAAAATTGAGAATTAAAAATAGAGACCGATCATTATTTTTTAATTCTCACCGCTCTGCCACTGGGAAAGCAGAAATCCTCAACCTTGCCGCTCCCATAGGGACCAAGGTGATTTCATCCAGGCAGTCGGACTTGCGGGCGTTTTCGTATGGAAGGACTCCGCATAATCCGTATTCGTCAATTTTCCACTCCGGCACCAAACGTCCCTGAGCCTTAAATTCCATCGGGACGGAAGAGAGAGTGAAAGGATTGTTGTCCGACGGCCAGTTTCTGCGTTGCAACGTGATAGGTGACTGGACTCTCAAGGCATAATTCCACGGGCTTGCAGGCAGAATCTCGAATGTCGGCCATGCGGAGGCATCCGCTCCTTCCTGCCATTTGGAATCCCAAACAGCAGTCTCGGTGCTGGGCATTTGCTTGTATTCTTCCTCTATTTTCAAGGACAGGGTTAGCGGACCGTAATCGACACTGACACTGTTCTTATTTACCTGCCACTGACGAACGGCATATTCCATCGGAAGGTTCAGGACTACCTCATCGCCATCTTTCCATTCCCGTTCTATACAAGCGTATGTTCCGGGAGCAAGCTTTGTTTGCTGTTTTTTTCCGTTGATCAAGACAGAAGCATTTTTACACCAGGACGGGATGCGGAGATAGAAGGGGAAAGATACGTTTTCGGACGTTCCAACCGTAAAACGTGTCATTTCCTCAAACGGATAATTCGTCTGTTCGCGTAAGGTGATTTCCGTTCCATCGCCCACCTTTACATTTGCCTTACAAGAATTGTATAAAACGGCGGCTACCCCGTTATCCGGCGTTGCCAACACCAAATGTTCGACATAATAAGGCCAGCCGAAACCATGATTGTGCTGACAGCAACGACTGCTGAACGGGTTCATGGCCAGGAACGGACCGGAATTATCCAATCCCGGATGATGATTGCGAGAATCGCTGATCGCCATATTCGGACAAGTCAGATAACGAAGCGCCCGGTAATCAGGCATCAAAGAAGCTGGATAACTGTTGAACGCAACATCTTCGAGGTGATCAGCCCAATAAGGATCGCCACTGATCAAAAGCATGATCTCGTCGGAAGCCATCTGCTCCACAAAACCACAAGTCTCCGTACCCTGTCGAGGATCGAAGAAACCGATACGGGCATTCTCATCCGCCCCAAACATTCCACCAGGAACTTGGCCGAAAGCACGGCGTACCAAACTCTGGACATTATAGCTGGCAGCCAACATCGCCGAATCTTTTGTAAACAGAAAATAGGTGGCAGGTTCGCGAAAACACTGGGCGACATTCACATTGTGCCAGTTAGGAAGCTGAGTCGATTTTGTCCAATCCGCCGTATTCCTGTGGATCTTTTCGGCCAACGGAAGAAGTGACTCGTCACCCGTGCGGTTATACAGCCAGACCACACTCCAAAGATTATCCCCCCCGCGGCTATTTTCCCAATAACTCGACAGGAAAGCGTCATCGGGAACCGTTTGCAAATAATGACAATAGCGGGTCATGAAGTCAATCACCCGGTTATCGTTCGTATATTCATGATAAGATTGCATGATCCAAAGGACGATCATGTTCGGCCAAAAATCCTGCTTGCCGTTATTCAAATGCACCGGCCCGAAATTACCATCCGCTCGCTGACTTGACAAGATGGCCTCTATCCAGAATTTCGTTTCCTTCAACAAAGTCTCGTCTCTCAAGGCATACGCCATGTTACCATACCCTCGCAACCAGTAGGGCACTTCTTCCCACCCCCATTCACCTCCGTTTTTCAACCAGGCATTGTTTTCCTTTTGCAGCCAGGCACTAATCTCCCCCAAATGACCACAAAGTCCATCCTTCTGTAATTCGATCTGCCGCCTGATCCAGCCTTCTGGCTCGATACTTCCGGCGGGCAGCTTAATAAATTGCAACGGTTGCAACGGAGCCCGGTTACTTACATAGTAATCATTATGAGATGCAGTGGACAAACGTTCCATTGTCCGGATCTCTTGCGTCTGCTTACCTGCACACGACGCCAACAGAATTGAGAAAAGTAAAATCGTCTTTTTCATGCTTATCAGATTTATTGGGCAAAGGAAAAGACTCAAGTAGAAAAAAACAATAAGGAATCAATCAAAAACATATAAAAATCGTTCTACCACTTCCTCCCGATAGAAAAGTGATAGAACGACCTTAATCTTTCAGCCGCTTTTCTTCCAAGAGAAAAGCAAGATCATTTTCTTAATTGTCGTACTCCGTAATACAACAGACGAAGTATGACCGACAACCCGTAAAAGCCACAGGTGATGAGCAGCATCCACAACGATTGTGTCCAAAGCTCGGACCAACTTGTACCATATGCGATGATAGAGATAATGTTCATCAGATAGGCGAGCGCGATACAGACACAGAATATCTTAATTTCCGTTTTTTGTCTCTTTACAGATAATACGATTTCTTTCATAATCATGCAAAATTTAGATACGGTATTTTATATTCATCCGGGAAAGTAATCACCCGTCCTTCATCAATCGCCTGCAAACCCAACAAACCCAAAACAGAAGAATAGTAAGCTTCTTCCACCAAGTTAGGAGCTGGTTTTCCGGTAATGGCCGCTTCACAGAAAGCGGTAACCAACTCGATAGAGCCGTCGCCAGCAGCTCCTACCGATGACTGTCCGCTGATCGTTGTGACATTGTCCATGATCAGATGTCCCTTGTTTACCGATGCAGTTTCAGGAACCCAACTCGGGCCGGCAAATGAAACATTGTCGAAGATCTTATGTTCGATCTGGTTGATCAACTGCATGATACCAGGAGCAGGTTCGACATCTTCAAAATAATATTTACCTTTTTCCGGTTCCATCGTGCCCTTGCTTCCCATAATCTCTTCTTCAAGGCCATAAAACTTGTTGGCAATCATCGACTCATAGGTCATCTTCACACCATTCGGATAATGATAAATCAAATTGATACTGTCATACACTTCGCGACCATCCTTCCAATAGACGATATCTCCCATGCCGGCCACCTTTTCGGGAAGCATCCGGAGCGCCCAGTTTCCAACCTGCAACTGATGGGTTGCCAATTCTGTTACCAAGCCGCATGAATATTCCTTATATAAACGCCAGTTGATCTTACGTTCCAAATCGGGAGAAGGGACCGGACGGCGCCAGTCGTTATTACGGAACCAATACGCCCGTATCGAATTTATCTCTCCCAACAAGCCGGCATGGATCATTTCCATCGCCTTTATATATTTCGGATCATACAAGCGCTGCTGGCCGATAAACATCACCTTGCCGGATTCCTTAAACACATTATACATATCCAGACAGTCAGCACACGTCATCGCCATCGATTTCTCGCAGAAGACATGCTTTCCGGCATGCAAGGCGTCTATTGTGATATGCGCATGTTCGTACAGCGGAGTGGCGATCATGACAGCTTGTATATCTCTATCATCCAAAAGCTTCCGGTAATCGTCATATGTCTTGGCTTTCGGATAGAGAGCCGAAGCCTCTTTCAGGTGGGGAGGATAATTATCACACAAGGCAACCACATCGGCATACGGAATCGTCTTCAGGTTATTCAAGTGGTACTGTCCGCGCGAACCTGTACCAATAAATCCGATCCGCACTTTCTCCTTTGCGATCTGCACCTTATCGTCGGCACTACAGAACTGCAACCAGGGAAACGCGGAAAGCAGCACACCGCCTCCACCAATCATTCCCAACTCCTTGAAGAAGTCCCGCCGGCTTAAATTGACTGAATTCTCATCATTTTTCATAACTTATATACATGTTTTTCATAAATATCAAATTGAGACGCGATTACCGGAACACGCTCGTCGCCGCAGATCATAAAGGCAGTTGTCAGAATCTCCGCCACCACCGGATCTTTCGCCACCACCGACACCATTTTCTTATCCTCCACGAATGTTCCCGTATGCGGGTTCACGATATGGCGCGGATGGGAAGGCATATTTCCCGATATCGATAGCGAACTGTCACACAACTTCAAATCGGCAATCCGCTCTTTCGTAAACGGATTGTCAAGACCCACCGGCCAATATTCGCCGCACGGATGCGTACCGACCGCCAGAACCGAACTATTTCCGAAATTGACAAGCGCCTTACCAATCCCGTTTTCTTCCAACAGTTCCCGTATTTTAGCAAGCGCATATCCTTTCCCGTACCCGCCGAGATCAATGTGTAAAGATTCAGAAAAGAAAAAAATGCTTTTATCTTCTTCCGTCAGCAATACCTGGTCGAATCCCTGCAAAGTTATATCGAAATATCCTTCCGTCAGCTCATTGTAACGCTTGCAGTTCAACAATATATTCCAAAGCTCTTCCCCCACCGTCACCGGATAGTGTCCGGCTTCCCGGTTAACAAATGAAACCTCACTCTCCGGATCGAACCGGTTCAGCATTTTATCTAATCGCTGCACTTCCGATTCGACCTTTTCCCAGACCGTACCAAGAAGACGGGGATCACTGCCGACTATCAAGATGTCGAACTGCGTTCCCATTACCGACGACATAGATCCATGGAAAAGCCCAGAAGCCGCATAATAGTTAGAATAAGCCATTTGTTACCTGTTATTTTTTACATGGTTCAAAGAGGTGTGCGTACACACTGTGCAAATATAGGGGATTTGTTCGTTTCACAAATAGAATTAGGCAACCTTTTTCTCAAAAGGTTGCCTAATTAGCGTTTATTTTCGTTTAAAACATTTATTACAACTCAACCTTCGCCAAGCAGAATTCCTTTTCCGGATGATAAGCCAGAACGCAGTGCCAAGCCTGTTACATTTTATTGGCACAAGAGTTCCACTGGCATGGTACTCCCGTTTCATGGGCAGGAAACAGTAGTTTCATAGGTAGGGAACAACGCCTGCACTGCTATCTCCTCACCCTTTTGATGCCTCCGAGGCTGAAAAAAGAAACCAGCCATTCGTTTATTACAAGATAATAGCTTACATTTGCATCTAAAAGTATTATCTAAAATCTATGATTCCGATGAGTACACAAATTAGTAAAAGCCTGATAGCGCTTTTCTTTTTAGGAATGTTCGTAACCGGTTGCAATACCAACACGAAGCAAACGGCCGATAATGATATTAAATTCGATTCTATCCGGGTGGATAGGACCTATCATCTGCTGAATAATCCCGATAATCCCAATTGCAACCTGCAATTGAACTTCACCTATCCTGCCAAATTTTCCGATAAGGATATTCTGAAAAAGATACAGAATGACTTTGTCCTCTCCTACTTCGGCGAGAATTATGAGAACCTGTCTCCAGAAGAGGCGGTCACCAAGTACACAGAAGACTATCTGAACAACTATAAAGAACTGGAAGCCGATTTCAAGGCAGAGTTGGAAAAGAAGGACGATCTGCCGGTCGGAGCCTGGTTCTCTTATTTCGAAATGTCATCGGATGAAATCGTCTACAACCAGAATGACATTCTGAGCTATACTGTAAGTTTCGAAAACTATACAGGCGGTGCACACGGTTCGCATGCCTACAACAATCATGTGATCAACTTGAAAACAGGCAATGCAATCACAGAAGAAGATATTTTCATCGAGAACTTCCAGGACAGCCTCGCACAGATATTGATCGATCATATTGCCAAACAAAACAAGGTGGAGAATCCGAAAGATTTGGAAAACATCGGTTTCTTTAGTGTCGAAGAAATTTTTCCGAACGGTAATTTCCTGGTCGACGAGGACGGCATCACGTATACCTTTAATGAATATGAGATCGCCGCTTACGTGGTAAGGGAAACAAACGTATTCTTGCCCTATACGGAAATCCTATATCTATTGAAAAAAGACAGTCCGATCGCGAAACTAATTGACAATTGACAAATAAAATATAACAATAATCCTATACATATAATTTATGGATAACAATGCAACAATATCCTCCCAATTGTCAATTGTCAATTGTCAATTGTCAATTCTAAAGTCTTACTTTCCAACGCTAACCGATGCGCAAAAGCAACAGATAGACGCCCTGTTTGATTTGTATTCAGACTGGAATTCCAAAATCAATGTAATTTCACGCAAAGATATAGAGAACCTGTACCTGCACCACGTACTTCATTCGTTAGGTATCTTGAAAATGCTGAAATTCAGAGAAGGATCGACAATTATGGATATCGGTACGGGAGGCGGTTTTCCCGGCATACCACTTGCGATCCTGCTCCCTGAAGTACAGTTTCATTTGGTAGACAGTATCGGAAAAAAAATCAAGGTCGGACAAGCTGTAGCCGAAGCGATCGGTCTGAAAAACGTCACTTTCCGCCATTGTCGTGCCGAAGAGGAAAAACAATTATTCGACTTTGTCGTGAGTCGTGCCGTCATGCCGCTGGCCGATCTGGTAAAAATCGCCCGTAAGAATATAAAGAAGGAACAACAAAATGCACTTCCTAACGGTTTGATTTGTCTGAAAGGAGGAGAGTTGCAGCATGAAATATTGCCATTCCACAAGCAAGCTGTCAGCCTCAACCTGAGTGATCATTTTAAAGAAGAATTTTTCCAAACTAAAAAAGTTGTTTACGTACCGTTATGATTACAATAAAATCGTTTGAGTTCAATTATTTCCAAGAAAACACATTCCTGCTGTATGATGATACACGCGAGGCCGTACTGATCGATTGTGGTTGCTGTCGCAAGGAAGAGGAAAAGGAGTTAACCGACTTTATCCTCGAAAACAAGTTGACATTAAAGCATTTGCTCTGTACTCATCTGCACGTGGATCACGTATTTGGAAACGGTTTTATATATAAGACATACGGTTTGAAACCCGAAGCGAACAAGCAGGATGTCGAGAAACTGCCCTCTCCGGACGAACAGGCCAAGTTGTTCGGACTCCGTCAGCATGTCGAGAATGTCCCGGTTGAAAAATATATCGTAGGAGGCGAGACCATCAAGTTCGGTACATCCGAACTTCAAGTGCTGACAGTTCCCGGACATTCACCCGGCAGCGTCGCTTTCTATAACAAAAAAAACGGCTTTGCGATCGTCGGCGATGCACTGTTTGCCGGAAGTATCGGCCGTACCGACCTTTGGGGTGGAAACCAGGAGGTATTGGTTGCCGCCATCCGCGACAAACTCCTTTCGCTTCCCGACGAGACAGTAATCTACCCGGGGCATGGACCGGAAACAAGGGTCATCGATGAGAAGTTCAACAATCCCTATTTGTAATTGACAATTAAGAATTAATTCATAAATCATAAATCACAATATTATGGACACAAATAAATTTGTAAACCGCCACGTTGGTATCTCGGCAGAAGACATTCCTTCCATGCTGCAAGCCATCGGCGTCAAGTCGGTTGACGAACTGATCGATCAGACCATCCCGTCCGACATCCGTTTGAAAGAACCGCTTAACCTTCCCGAACCCATGACGGAACGTGAGTTCGCAGAACACATCTCGGAGTTGGCATCCAAAAACGAAGTCTTCACTTCTTATATCGGAATGGGTTGGTATGACACAGTATGTCCGGCTCCTATCCAACGTAACGTATTCGAAAACCCGGTTTGGTACACTTCCTACACTCCGTACCAGGCAGAAGTTTCACAAGGACGTCTGGAAGCGTTGCTGAATTTCCAGACTGTTATCGCTGAACTGACCGGCCTGCCGCTGGCCAACTGTTCCCTGCTGGATGAAGCGACAGCAGCAGCCGAAGCGGCAACCATGTTCTACGGTAGCCGTAGCCGTGCACAGATGAAAGCAGAAGCCAATACGTTGTTTGTCGACGAAAACGTATTCGCCTCTACACTGGCCGTTATCAACACTCGCATGATCCCGCAAGGCATCAAGGTCGTTGTGGGTGATTACAAAACATTTGAATTCACACCGGATGTATTCGGGGCTATCGTCCAGTATCCGAATGCCGACGGTTTGATCGAAGATTATAAAGAATTCATCGTACGTGCCAATGCCGGTGGAGCACGTGTCGCCGTTGCTGCCGACCTGATGAGTCTTGTCCTGCTGACTCCTCCGGGAGAATGGGGTGCAGACGTCGTATTCGGGAGCAGCCAACGTTTCGGTATCCCTATGTTCTACGGTGGCCCGTCCGCTGCATTCTTCGCTACGAAAGACGAATACAAGCGTTCCATCCCCGGACGTATCATCGGCATTTCCAAAGATGCCTATGGACACGCGGCTTACCGCTTGGCTTTGCAAACACGCGAACAGCATATCAAACGTGAAAAGGCAACCTCCAATATCTGTACCGCCCAAGCCTTGCTAGCCACGATGGCTGGTTTTTACGCCGTTTACCACGGTGCCGAAGGCTTGAAGAACATCGCAGGTCGTATCCACGCTTCTGCAGGTTTCCTAACAGGCGAGTTGGAAAAACTAGGCTACAAACAATTGAACAAAAACTATTTCGACACACTGAAAATCCAGTTGCCGGAACATGTATCCATCAATGCGCTCCGCGAGATCGCATTGGAATGCAAGGTGAACTTGCGTTACTTCGATGCCGGACAGATCGGCATCAGCTTGGACGAAACGACCGGACCGACCGATATCGGCGTATTGCTATATATCTTCGCAGGGGCAGCCGGAAAGGACTACATGCTGAAAGAAGCCGTTCCTGAGAAAACTTATTTCGATCCGAAATTCGCCCGTACTTCCGAATTCCTGCAAGAAGACGTATTCAAAAAATATCATACCGAAACGGAACTGATGCGTTATATCACCCGCCTGGGACGAAAGGATGTTTCATTGGCCCAATCCATGATCTCTTTAGGTTCTTGTACGATGAAACTGAATCCGGCATCGACCATGCTTCCACTCAGCCGCCCGGAATTCATGAATATACATCCGTATGCACCAGAAGACCAGGTTGAAGGTTACACGGAACTGATTGAAAACTTATCGGCTTACTTGTGCGAAATTACCGGATTCAAAGGCTGTACGCTGCAACCAAATTCCGGAGCCGCCGGCGAATATACAGGTCTGCGCGTAATCCGGGCTTATCTGGAAAGCATCGGGCAAGGACATCGCAACATCGTCCTGCTGCCGGCTTCTGCCCACGGTACGAACCCGGCAAGTGCGGTTCAATGCGGTTTTACGACCGTTACGGTAAAATGTGACGACAAGGGTAATATCGACTTGGAAGATTTCCGGGCTAAAGCCGAAGCCAACAAGGACAACTTAGCAGCCAGCATGATCACCTATCCGTCTACTCACGGTATCTTCGAGGTGGACATCAAGGAAATGTGCGACATTGTTCACGCTTGCGGTGGTCAGCTGTATATGGACGGCGCCAACATGAATGCACAAGTCGGTCTGACCAATCCGGGTACTATCGGTGCAGACGTCTGCCACCTAAACCTGCATAAAACCTTTTCTTCTCCTCACGGAGGAGGCGGTCCCGGTGTCGGTCCGATCTGCGTTGCCGCACATCTCGTTCCGTTCCTGCCGCAGCATCCGATATTATGGGGCAGCGACCTGAACACAGTCTCCGCCGCACCTTACGGTAGCGCGGGCATTCTGCCGATCACATATGCTTATATCCGCATGTTGGGAACAGAAGGGTTGGAAACGGTCACCAAGACCGCGATCTTGAATGCGAATTATCTGGCAGCCAAATTCAAAGATACTTACGGAATCGTTTACACTGGTGCAACAGGTCGCGTCGGTCACGAACTGATCCTGGAATGCCGCACGGTAAAAGAACGTTCGGGCATCGATGAAGGCGATATCGCCAAGCGCCTGATGGACTTCGGCTACCACGCTCCAACTCTTTCCTTCCCTGTTCACGGCACTCTGATGGTCGAACCGACCGAAAGCGAAAGCAAAGTCGAACTGGATCGTTTCGTCGAGGTACTGGAATGTATCTGGAACGAAATCAAGGAGGTGGAAGAAGGCAAGGCTTCAAAGGAAGACAACGTATTAAAGAACGCTCCTCATCCCGAATATGAAGTAACGGCCGACGAATGGAAACACGAGTATCCGCGCAGCAAGGCCGCCTTCCCGCTGGAATGGTTGCACGACAGCAAATTCTGGGTGAATGTAGCCCGCGTAGACAATGCGTATGGCGACCGCAACCTGATTCCAACACTTTGTGCATGCGAAATTTAATATAAACCGATATAACGCAAACGGCACGAAAACGCAGTTCTTATTTCCTCATCTGCTTTCCCCGCCGTTTGCGTTATTTTTTTAGAAGAAGGACTTATCCGGGATCAATTCAATTACTTGATTTCGACGCGACAAGGCTGGTGCAGTTCCTTTTTCCATTTTTGGACAAAGGCAAACCAGTCTTCTTTTGTTTTATAACCGAAAGTTTCTTTCATCGATGTAAAAGTGATGTGGTAAGTAAAAGAAGACCGTCCCTCCGCTCCTATCACATATAGATAATTGGCAGCGTCTTGCGTTTCGTTCTTTATCAGATCGGAAGGCAGGCAAGTGGCAACACCGACCGTTTCTTTTGCATATTTGACCGTATCGTTGACAGGCCAATCTGTTCCCCAACAGGCTACCAGACCTTTATGATCGGAAAAAGAAGAAGAACCTTTTATATTCAGAACACCCGTACTGAACACTTCATTTTTCAGCGGCTCGGCAAAATGCACCTGAACTTCGCAATCCCGATGTTCGGCATACAAAATATAACGGACCGTCATCTGAAGTTCCGAACCTTGGTACTGCCAATCAGTCGAAACAATATCCGTAACAGTTCGTACCGGACCGTATGCCCGTATAGTTTCCGTCAGACTGGCAACCGGTTCGATATGGGTCGCTTTCTTTCCATCCCATCCCTTCAAGGCTCCTACGCCGCAACTGTTGCCTACCAGTAGAACATCGTCTCCGAAACCACGTGCCAGCTGTTCATCGGTAGGATAAAATTGAGACTCCCGTATTTCGAAACCCTTATTGAACTTGCCGTAAATATCGACAGTCTGTTTCTTGTCGAAATAAATACGATAGGCTACCAGATCCGATTCGAAAGCCGGACCATGATGGTGCAACTGATTATAAACGTTGCTAGTCCCCGGAATGGTAAGAGATGAAATCGGGACATGCTTGCCGTTCTTATCACTCACCAACATCTCGGCATAGACACGGGCAGGATAGGTCCGGTCTGTCTTTTCGGAAGAGAGAACAAGTTTCAGCTTCTTGACCGACTGGGCTGGAACGTCCAAAACAAAAGCCAGTTCATCCGCTTTACGGTCACCATCCAAATCATCCAACTGGGAAGGTATTTCCTTCGTTCCGTCCCAGACTGTTGCCGAACGCACACGAAAAGACGGACTCATATCGCTCAGGCGAAGCACTACCGGTTCATCCTGCTTGCCGGTTTTCCATTCATTCGAGACTTCCACGGTACGAACCAATTCTTCCGCCAATACTTTATTCTGAAGGCCTGCAACAAAAAATCCGGTCATACAAAGCAGGACCAACGGCTTTGTGGTTTTCTGATTAAAATACATGGTACTATTAATTATATTTTATTGGTCTGATGAAAGGCAAAAATACAAAAGATATTCGAAAGGATATGCTCAAAAAAAACTAAAGTGTGCAGATTCCAGACGAAAGTTCTTTGATATAAAGAATGTTTGATTACTTTTGCAGGTCAGTATTCAGAAGGTTAATTCGAACAAATATCCAATATAGAAATCTAATATTCCTATAATATGAGTTTAAAAATTATTGTATTGGCGAAACAGGTTCCGGACACACGCAATGTGGGAAAGGATGCGATGAAAGAGGACGGAACTATCAACCGGGCCGCACTTCCCGCAATCTTCAACCCGGAAGATCTGAACGCATTAGAACAAGCCCTCCGCTTGAAAGACGCCTATCCGGGAACTACGGTAACCTTGTTGACAATGGGTCCGGGGCGTGCAGCTGAAATTATTCGTGAAGGTTTATACCGGGGAGCAGACGGTGGTTATCTGCTAACCGACCGTGCATTTGCCGGTGCCGACACTTTGGCAACGTCTTATGCGCTTGCCACAGCAATCAAGAAAATAGGTGACTACGATATTATCATCGGAGGACGCCAGGCTATTGACGGCGATACAGCACAGGTAGGTCCTCAAGTCGCTGAAAAGTTAGGATTAACACAGGTCACATATGCCGAAGAAATCCTGAACGTAGACGAAAAGAATCGCAGTATCACAGTGAAACGGCATATCGACGGCGGTGTCGAAACAGTGGAAGGTCCGCTGCCTATCGTGATTACGGTCAACGGTTCGGCTGCCCCCTGCCGTCCGCGTAATGCCAAGTTGGTGATGAAATACAAACGGGCATTGGGCGCGCAGGAAAAAGCTCCCGCTCCCGCCTGCCATCCGGAAGGCGTATCGGCACTGTCATACCCCGAACTGTATGAAAAGCGCCCGTACCTGAATATTCCGGAATGGAGTGTTGCCGATGTAAACGGAGATCTCGCACAATGCGGTTTGTCCGGTTCGCCGACAAAAGTCAAAGCGATTCAGAACATCGTGTTCCAGGCAAAGGAAAGTAAGACGCTGACCGGCTCAGACAAGGATGTGGAAGATTTGATTGTTGAACTGTTAGCTAACCACACTATCGGATAATTGACAATTGATAATTGACAATTCATACGGTAAAAAAGATTGAACAATATGAATAATGTATTTGTATATTGTGAGCTTGAAGGTACAACGATTGCCGATGTAAGCCTCGAACTGTTGACCAAAGGTCGCAAGTTAGCCAACCAGTTGAACTGCCAACTCGAAGCCATTGTGGCCGGTTCCGGACTGGAAGGGATTGAAAAGCAGGTGATGCCTTATGGCGTGGACAAGGTGCATATTTTTGACGCCCCCGGTCTGTTCCCGTACACTTCCCTTCCTCATTCTTCTGTTTTGATCAATCTGTTCAAAGAAGAAAAACCGCAGATCTGCCTGATGGGAGCAACGGTTATCGGCCGTGACTTAGGCCCCCGTGTTTCTTCTGCACTGACAAGCGGCCTGACAGCAGACTGTACATCCCTCGAAATCGGCTCGCACGAAGACAAAAGAGCTGGTAAAACATACGAAAACCTGTTATACCAGATCCGTCCCGCTTTCGGCGGTAACATCGTAGCGACGATCATCAATCCGGAACACCGTCCTCAGATGGCGACTGTTCGCGAAGGTGTGATGAAAAAAGAAATCCTGGATGCCGACTATAAAGGCGAAGTGGTAAAACACGACGTCGCCAAATATGTTCCGGAAACGGATTATGTCGTAAAGGTCATCGACCGCCACATAGAAAAGGCCAAACACAACCTGAAAGGTGCTCCGATCGTAGTAGCCGGCGGTTACGGAATGGGTTCCAAGGAAAGTTTCGATATGTTGTTCGAACTGGCAAAGGAACTTCATGCCGAAGTAGGCGCCAGCCGTGCAGCCGTTGATGCCGGTTTCTGTGACCATGACCGCCAGATCGGCCAGACAGGTGTGACGGTCCGTCCGAAATTGTATATCGCTTGCGGTATCTCCGGACAGATCCAGCATATCGCAGGTATGCAGGATGCAGGTATCATCATCTCTATCAACAACGACGAGAACGCTCCGATCAACACGATTGCCGACTACGTGATCAACGGCACTGTTGAGGAGGTGATTCCGAAGATGATTAAGTATTACAAACAGAACAGCAAGTAAAGAGATGGCAAATTATTATACAGACATTCCGGAACTCAAGTATCACTTGAACAATCCGATGATGGAACGTATTTGCGAACTGAAAGAACGCAATTACAGAGATAAAGAAGAGTTCGACTATGCACCGCAGGATTATGCCGATGCAATGGACTCGTTCGACAAAGTGCTTGAAATCACAGGCGAAATCACGGGTGAGATCATCGCTCCCAATGCCGAAGGAGTTGACGAAGAAGGCCCCCACTGCGCAAACGGACGTGTGGAATACGCTTCCGGGACCAAGCAGAATCTGGATGCAATGGTGAAAGCCGGCCTGAACGGTATGACGATGCCGCGCCGTTTCGGCGGTTTGAACTTCCCGATCACGCCGTACACCATGTGCGCCGAAATCGTGGCCGCTGCCGATGCTGGATTCGGAAACATCTGGTCGTTGCAAGATTGTATCGAGACATTATATGAATTCGGAAACGAAGACCAGCACAGCCGTTTCATTCCGCGTATCTGCGCCGGTGAAACGATGTCTATGGACTTGACAGAGCCGGATGCCGGTTCCGACTTGCAGTCCGTGATGCTGAAAGCGACTTTCGACGAAAAAGAAAATTGCTGGCGTCTGAACGGAGTGAAACGTTTCATCACAAACGGAGACGCCGACCTTCATCTGGTCTTGGCCCGTTCGGAAGAAGGGACGAAAGACGGGCGTGGTCTGTCTATGTTCATCTATGACAAACGCCAGGGTGGCGTAGATGTCCGCCGTATTGAAAACAAGTTGGGTATTCACGGTTCGCCTACCTGCGAACTGGTTTACAAGAATGCGAAAGCCGAACTTTGCGGAGATCGCAAATTAGGTTTGATCAAATATGTGATGGCGCTGATGAACGGTGCCCGTCTGGGTATCGCCGCACAGTCTGTCGGTCTGAGCCAGGCCGCCTACAACGAAGGGTTAGCTTACGCAAAGGAACGCAAACAGTTCGGCAAAGCAATTATCGAATTCTCGGCTGTTTACGACATGCTGTCTATCATGAAAGCGAAGCTGGATGCCGGCCGTGCCTTACTGTATCAGACTTCCCGTTATGTAGATATCTACAAAGCACTGGACGACATCGCCCGTGAACGCAAGCTGACTCCGGAAGAACGTCAGGAACAGAAAAAATATGCCAAACTAGCCGACTCTTTCACCCCGCTGGCAAAAGGTATGAACTCCGAATATGCCAACCAGAACGCATATGACTGTATCCAAATTCATGGTGGTTCAGGCTTCATGCTGGAATATGCTTGTCAACGTATCTATCGGGATGCCCGCATCACCTCCATCTACGAGGGGACGACGCAGTTGCAGACAGTTGCAGCCATCCGTTACGTGACCAACGGTTCCTATCTGGCTACCATCCGAGAATTCGAAACAATCCCGTGTTCTCCTGAAATGGAACCGCTGAAAGGCCGCCTGGTTGAAATGGCCAATAAGTTCGAAGCCTGCATGAACAAGGTGAAGGAAGCCCAGAACCAGGAATTGCAGGATTTTGTTGCCCGTCGCCTTTATGAAATGGCAGCCGACTGCATCATGGCTCACCTGCTGATCCAAGACGCGACAAAGGCTCCTGAAATGTTTGCCAAATCAGCTGTCGTATACTTGAATTATGTCGAAGCGGAAGTGGAAAAACACAGCAGCTTTATCTTGAAATTCAATGCCGATGAATTAGCAAGCTACAGACAATAATAGAGCGTATCTAATTTCATAAAAGCCGGATATCTTCTCTTGATTTCCGGCTTTTTCCTTATATTTAGGCTCGTATTAAGCCAATAAGACAACCATCGACTATGAAACAGAACAATCCAGACATCCACCATCGTCACAGTATCCGTTTGAAAGGATATGATTATTCACAGGAAGGGTTATATTTCATTACAATATGTACCCAAAACCATAAACATTTATTCGGCGAAATCAAAAACGTTCCCCACGTAGGGACGGTAGGGGCAGGGTCCGCCTGCCCCGAATCTAATATCAACATCCCCCAAATGATATTAAACCCATATGGTGAAATAATCCAACAATGTTATTGGGATTTGGAACACAAATACCCCAATATCGAATGTTGCGAATATGTTATTATGCCAAATCATTTCCATGCGATTATAAAAATCGATCGGGATGCATTTAGGGCGGGCGAACCCCACCCCTACGTGGTGACACTGGGGCATATTGTGGGATATTTTAAATATCAATCGACAAAAATGATTAATCTACACGGTCAAAAATTATGGCAACGTAATTATTATGAACATATCATACAGGATGAAAAGGCGTATCATAATATATCCAATTATATATTAAACAATCCGGCACAATGGGCATACGACCGATTACGCTAATTCATTGTGGCGATTCCATAATACCCATTGCATACTACCACGAAGCAATAGATATATCAGAAATGCCATCCACAATGCATGATTTCCCATCATTCCGAAAAAGAGGTAATAGATCAAAAAGAAAGTGCCGGAAGCGACCAACATCGAATAAAGCATCAGGCGGGTAGCTGTCGCACCGATCAGGATACCATCCCACAAGAAGGCGGCAAAGCCGGCAAGCGGGACAGCCAGCACCCAATAGAAATAGGTTCCGGCCTCTTGTATGACAACAGAGTCATTCGTCAGGAGGGAGAGAAAACCTTTCCCGCCTACTCCATAAAGCAGGGTAAACGAAAGGGACAACCCGATCCCCCAGCCAAACAGCAAACGGATCATCCGACTAAGGGCTGTTTTGTTCCGAGCACCGATATAACGCCCCGACAAAGCCTCGCCTGCATAAGCAAAACCATCCATGATATAGGAGAAAAGCGTAAACAACTGCATCAGCAATGTATTAACGGCCAAAACGATATCGCCCTGCCTCGCACCTGTAGAAGTAAAAAATGTAGTAACCGCCACCAAACAAAGCGTACGAAAGAAAATATCGCCATTCACCTGGAAGAAGCGACGCATAGCGACCTTATCCATGACCTCATGCCAGCAAACACGAATATTCAACCGCTTCCGATAAAATACGAACCACAGGAATACAGCCATCCCGAAGCCTCCATATTGAGCGATCAGCGTTCCCGTCGCAACCCCTTGCACCTTCATGCCGAACACAAAGACGAAGATCAGGCTCGCCACGATATTCACGACATTCTGGGTGATCGCAATAAACATCGGGAAACGGGAATTCTGCATTCCGATAAACCAACCGGAGAAGCCATACAATCCCAACACAGCCGGCGCACCCCAAATACAAATATTGAAATATAAGGAAGCCAACCGTTCCACCTCATCCGTCGTATCCAATAGTAAGAAAGCTATTTCCCGTATCGGATACTGGAGCAGAAGCAGAGCCAGAGAAATCAGAATCCCGACACCGACCGACCGGAACAAAACCCTCGTTACTTCCAGGAGATCCCGTCTCCCCAGAGCCTGTGAAGTCATCCCACTCGTTCCCATCCGCAAGAAACCGAACAACCAGTAAATAATATTGAACAGCATCCCCCCTACCGCAATCGCCCCGATATAGGAAGCGGCCCCCAAATGTCCGACAATCGCCACATCGACCAATCCCAACAAAGGAACCGTTATATTGGAGACAATAGAAGGAAGCGCTAACTGAAGTATCTTTTTATTCATTATTTATCGTATCTATAAAAACTATTCCTAACTTTGTCAGCAAAGTTACAGATTACTTTAGAAATAACATGATTACACTTATGTTTCAATAACAAAAACGCGAACCCTAAGTAATTGTAAAAAACGTTAGATGTTCGCATTCCCTATAAATCATACACTTATAGATTTATTTAGAGAATATGAACATTTATTGCTTTTCTACTTTATCATTCGCAAAATTACAATTTAAAAGTGTCATCAATAAAGCTTTTCACAAACATGGAGTCGCATCTTTTACAGATGCGTGGATTGAAACCTTGTCGGAATGTTGACAGATTCATACTTTAGACGTCGCATCTTTTACAGATGCGTGGATTGAAACAAAAAGACTTAGACAACTTAACAATTATAGGAAGTCGCATCTTTTACAGATGCGTGGATTGAAACAAAAGAGGATTTAGGGATATATTAAAACTTAAGAGTCGCATCTTTTACAGATGCGTGGATTGAAACCATTAAGAACTACACTTAATCCTTTTGATGCGATGTCGCATCTTTTACAGATGCGTGGATTGAAACTGAGTACCCAAGTCTATTCCCCATGCAATTACGTGTCGCATCTTTTACAGATGCGTGGATTGAAACACCTTAATTTTATTGACATTTTATTTGATGTCGTCGCATCTTTTACAGATGCGTGGATTGAAACTTTAATGAGCTTATTTTGAGCTTCCATGTTTTGTCGCATCTTTTACAGATGCGTGGATTGAAACCCATATATTTTATCGTAATAATATGTCACGAGTGTCGCATCTTTTACAGATGCGTGGATTGAAACAGCGAGATAGCCGGGCAGTGGAACCAAAATGAAAGTCGCATCTTTTACAGATGCGTGGATTGAAACCACTCTTCAAAGGCGCGTTTGAACGTGTCTTTAATGTCGCATCCTTTACGGGGACAACTTTTATAATATTTTTTGCAAGAAGATTACAGGATTAAAATATTTGTTTGTTAGAAAATAAAATATATCTTTGTTGAACAGAGTTATAAAGATACCTTATTACTCAAAGCATAAACACCTTATATTACGTTAACCTAAACATATGATATATACAAATAAAGAATACTGTCTTGAGGTTAAAGGAAGCATGGCCTGCTTTACCCGTCCGGAGATGAAAGTCGAAAGAGTTAGCTACGACATAATAACGCCATCTGCTGCCCGAGCCATTTTCGAATCTATATTTTGGAAACCAGCCATACAATGGAATATTACCCGAATAGAAGTATTAAATCCAATCAGATGGTTTTCCATGAAAAGAAATGAGATTGGAAGTTTAATGAGCCCCCGTTCATCCGGATTATTCATCGAAGATAATCGGCAACAAAAATCCAGTTTGTTACTAAAAGATGTTTGCTATAGAATTTTTGCAGAGTTGGAATTTATACCTATAAGAAATAGAACAAAAGAAGATAAGTTGAAAGTGCCATCAAAGTCCTCTGACGAAAATCCTGGCAAATATAATGCTATGTTCGAACGTAGAGCTAAAAAGGGGCAATGTTTCAATCAACCCTATTTAGGTTGCCGTGAGTTCTCCGCTGATTTCACATACATCGAAAATCCGGTAAAAGGAGACGGAATACCCGAAGATCGTGATTTAGGATATATGCTATATGATATGGATTTCACAAACGAAAAAGATCCAAAGCCAATGTTCTTCAGGGCTATAATGAAACAAGGAGTCTTGATCGTTCCATCCATTAACAGTGAGGAGGTACGCCGATGATTTTGCAAGCATTATACGAATACTACCAACGTAAAGCTGCTGATCCGGGGAGTACCATTGCTCCCCGTGGATTAGAATGGAAAGAAATACCTTATCTTATTCTGATAGATAAAAAAGGAAATTTTTTAGAACTACAGGATACCACCGAAGGGGTAGGAAAACAGAAACGAGCAAAAAAATATCTGGTTGTTAAAAGTAAAGGACGTACCGGTAGCAACAGTTGGCAAACGGCAAATGTATTTTGGGACCATTTCGGATATGTGTTAGCCCAACCTAAAAATACGGATGATAAAGGAATGCCAAAAGCACTGGACGATGCCACTAAACAAAATAAAACCTTTGTTCAGGAAGTCAGGCGGCTTGCCGAAATGTATCCTTTCAATGAAGAGATTCAAGCAGTAGCCAAATTTTACGATAATCCTGATAATCTTCAACGTATAAAAATGGACCCTTTATGGGAAGAATGTATCAAAAAAGACGGGACAAACATCTCCTTTAAAGTAGCAGGAAACAATACTATCGTGGCTGCAAATCCGGATGTAACATCATCCATAGAAGATTGTTCGGAGAAGGATGAACCGATAGGAATATGCCTTATTACTGGGAAAAAGGCTCCGATAGCCATACTCAATAGTGCCATAGCCATACCCGGAGGCAAGAGCGGAGCTAAACTGGTTGGCTTTCAAAAGAAATCGGGTTACGATTCTTATTATAAAGAGCAAGGTATGAACGCACCTATTTCAAAAGAAGCGGAAGCTGCTTATACCACAGCTTTAAATTCTTTATTGGGAAAAGATTCCTCTAACAAATATCGATTACATGACACATCCGTTGTTTTCTGGTCTCAGAAACCGACAAAGTTAGAGCAATGTTTCTGTTTCATATTTACATCTCCTCCCAAAGATGATCCGGATAAAAACACGGAAGTTATCAGAGACTTCTTGAAGTCTCCGTTCTCGGGAGTATTGAATGACGAGGACAAAACTCCCTTTTACGTGTTAGGTTTATCTCCTAATGCCGCCCGTATCTCTGTTAGATTCTGGCGACAAGGAACAGTAGGCGAATTTGCCAGTCACATCAGACAACATTTTAAGGACTTGGAAATCATTAAAAGCAAGAATCAAAGAGCCTATTTTTCTTTATTCAACTTACTGACCCAAGTTGCTTCCTTAAATAAAATGGAAAATCTGCCTCCCAGCTTAGCCAGCGATTTAAGTCAAAGCATATGGGATAACCAACCCTATCCGACCACATTGCAGATGCAATGTCTGATACGAATCAAAGCAGACCGGAATATAACGTCGATAAGAGCCGCTATACTCAAAGCCTACTTAAATAGAAAATTCAGAAATCATAATAATCCACCTAAAGAAATTCAAATGGCATTAGATTTAGAAAATAAAAACCAAGCGTACTTATGTGGCCGCTTGTTTGCTATCCTTGAAAAGATCCAGAGTGATGCTATCCCAGGAGCAAATTCTACGATCAAAGAGCGTTACTACGGTGCAGCGTCGACAACCCCGACAACTGTATTCGGCCGCTTGTTGTCTTTATCCAGACATCACCTTGCAAAATTTGATACCGGGAAATCTGTTTATTATGAAAAATTATTGCAAAGTGTTATCACCAACCTGGATAGTAACGGGTTACCTAAGTATTTATCGATGGATGACCAGTCCCGTTTCGCAATCGGTTATTACCATCAAAGAGAAGATTTATATAAAACAACAGACAAAGAAAAAAATTAATAGTATACAAATATGGAAACTGCAATAAAAAATCGTTATGACTTCATTTATTTATTTGATGTACAGGATGGTAATCCGAACGGTGATCCCGATGCCGGAAACTTACCCAGAGTTGATCCGGAAACAGGAGAAGGTCTGGTTTCCGATGTCTGCCTGAAACGTAAAGTCCGGAACTTTGTCCAAATAGTAAAAGATGGAGAAAGACCGTATGATATATTCATTAAAGAGAAAGCGGTATTGAATAATCTGATCACTGAAGCGCATAAACAGGAAGGGGTTAAAGATATAAAAGAGAAGGGAGATAAAACAGAGGCTGCCCGGCAATGGATGTGCAGAAACTTTTATGACATAAGGACATTTGGAGCCGTACTAAGTACTGGTGAAAATGCCGGACAGGTTCGTGGCCCTATCCAATTTACTTTTGCCCGTTCTATCAGTCCTATTGTTACCGCCGAACATAGTATAACCCGTATGGCTGTGGCTACGGAGGATGAGGCTAAAAAACAGAGTGGAGATAACCGCACCATGGGACGTAAATTTACAGTTCCTTACGGACTATATAAAGCTAACGGATTTATTTCCGCTCATTTAGCCGCACAAACCGGATTCAATGAAGAGGATCTGAACTTATTTTGGGATTCATTGAAAAACATGTTCGATCATGACCATTCAGCAGCCAGAGGAATGATGAATGCCCGCAAATTGATCGTATTCAAACACAGTACAGCATTAGGTAATGCTTCAGCTCATTCTTTATTCGGTTTAGTGAAGGTTCAACTTAAGGATGACCAACGCCCACCCCGTTCGTTCGACGATTATATTGTTACCATCGACAAAGATAAACTGCCGGAAGGAGTAGAAGTTTTGGACATGATATGATAGAATACGGAGATGAGGACCTATTGATGCTTTCCGGAATCCAACACATAACTTTCTGTAAACGTCAATGGGCCCTTATACATATCGAACAACAGTGGGCGGAAAACAACCTCACTATTGAAGGAAACTGGATGCATCAAAAAGTCGATGATCCTACCTTGATGAACCGCAATAAAGGCATAGTAACATTAAGATCCGTAACGCTTGTCTCCAGACGGCTGGGACTTTATGGTATCTCTGATGTAGTAGAGATGGTCGCTTCCACCTCCGGACAAAATTCAATAAGACATCCTAAATATCCGGGATTCTGGCAATTAATTCCGGTCGAATACAAACGAGGCAAACCTAAAAAAGATCAGATAGATGAAGTCCAGCTATGCGCACAAGCGATTTGCCTGGAAGAGATGTATAACGTCAGCATAGAAAAAGGCTTTTTGTATTATGGGGAAACTCGCCACCGAGAAGAGGTCCAGTTTACTGAAGAATTACGGAAACTGGTTGAAAATAAATGTGTCCAAATGCACAAGCTATACGAGCAAAAAGTTCTTCCGCCGGCAATATACAAAGCGCATTGCAAGTCATGTTCTTTATGTGACGTATGTATGCCTAAAGTACTGACAAAAACACCGAAAGTGAATACTTACCTGTCCCAGTTATACGATTAAAATATGAGAAAATTATTGAACACATTGTATGTAACTACTCCTGAAGCCTATTTAACTAAAGATGGAGAAAACGTTGTAATTAGGGTTAAGGAAAAAGATATATTCAGAATTCCGGTTTTAAATATAGAAGGTATTGTCACATTCGGATATATAGGTGCTTCTCCGGCATTAATGAAGATGTGTGCTGAAAGAAATGTAGGATTATGTTTTTTAAGTGCTAATGGACAGTTTCAAGGTAGAGTCTCCGGTCCGACAAAAGGAAATGTCCTTTTACGAAGAACACAATACAGGATTGCCGACGATGCAAATAAATCACTGGAAATCAGTCGGCTTTTTATTGCAGGAAAGATAGCAAATTCCCGGACGGTTATCGATCGTTTCAAAAGAGATCACATTTCTTCCGACAAACAGCTATCCTTGTTTTTATCCGTATCTGAAAAGTTAAAGAGATCAAAGAATCAGGCTTTAGTTGCTGAGTCCTCCGATACATTAAGAGGTATAGAGGGAGAAGCCGCTACAACTTATTTCTCTGTATTTAACCAGATGATCATATCGCAATGTGAGGATTTTCCTTTTAACGGGAGGAACAGAAGACCGCCCAAAGACAAAGTAAATGCTCTATTGTCATTCGTTTACACATTGCTGAATCATGAGGTACAGTCTGCATTGGAAACAGTAGGACTTGATCCATACGTAGGCTTTTTACATACCGATCGACCAGGAAGAGCGAGTTTAGCGTTAGATATGATGGAAGAGTTACGAGCCTACCTGGCAGACAGGTTGGTTTTGTCCTTAATTAATCGTAAACAGATATCCGGTAAAGGTTTTGTCGAACACGGAGATAACGGGATTGTAATGGACGAAGATATCAGAAAGGGAGTCTTACTCGCTTGGCAGAAGAGAAAAAAAGAGACAATAATCCACCCCTACTTAAATGAATCCGTACCGATAGGACTGATCCCATATATTCAGGCGATGCTTTTAGCTCGTTTTTTGAGAAACGATTTAGATAATTATCCGGTCTTTTTAATGAAGTAAGTTTATGTATGTTCTAGTTACATATGACGTAGAAACGATGACTTCCGACGGACAGCGCAGGTTACGTCAGGTAGCACGTCAATGCCTGAATTATGGCCAACGCGTCCAAAATTCCGTTTTTGAATGCTCTGTCTCGCCTGCTCAATTTACCGAGTTAAGATTAAAACTATCGGATATCATCGATCATAAAAAAGATAGTATTCGTTTCTATTTCTTGGGAAATAATTATTCTAAAAGAGTTGAATACATAGGTGTCGTCACATCCTATAATGTAGAAGATGAACTTATAATATAACTGTTTGCGAACATTAAGCATTAACAAAAAGCTGGAGTTTTCGCAATCATTGATTATTAGCCTATTAAACACTCCTATTAGTTTTATTTCATCAATAAAAAATCCAAAAAGTTTATTATCGCATAAATGCATTGATAACAGACTGTAAATGTTTGCATTATTTGTAATGCAGTCGTACCTTATATAGGTACGTGGATTGAAACTTGATCCCTCTACAAAGGGGATACAAGTACCTTCCGTCGTACCTTATATAGGTACGTGGATTGAAACGTCAGGCCGCCGAAATGCCAACGGGTGACATCGGTCGTACCTTATATAGGTACGTGGATTGAAACCTAAGACAGATTACCGAGTTTCAATACCCGGATTGTCGTACCTTATATAGGTACGTGGATTGAAACATTGTTTTCATGTCTGTAATATTTAAATTGTTAGTCGTACCTTATATAGGTACGTGGATTGAAACACAAGTGATATACTGAGGTTGCAGAGGCTTAAAAGTCGTACCTTATATAGGTACGTGGATTGAAACTTCTTCAACGGTTCCTTTAATGTTGTCTCTATGTCGTACCTTATATAGGTACGTGGATTGAAACAATCGGATGCAAGCTCTGCATTATCGAAAGCAAAGTCGTACCTTATATAGGTACGTGGATTGAAACGTAGTTATCGTGTAAGTAGAGGAGGTATCCGCTTATGTCGTACCTTATATAGGTACGTGGATTGAAACTTTTAATCGTGGTGACATAATATCTAATGCTACGTCGTACCTTATATAGGTACGTGGATTGAAACTATTATAGCTTTATTTGTTAGCTGCTCAAAATTAGTCGTACCTTATATAGGTACGTGGATTGAAACATAAGCATAAGACCATCCATATCGTCCATATAGCAGTCGTACCTTATATAGGTACGTGGATTGAAACTGCAACTATTACCTCGAGTGCGGTAACGCATCTGAGGTCGTACCTTATATAGGTACGTGGATTGAAACCCAGTTTTTGGGCATCTTTATAAAGTATAGTCTGTCGTACCTTATATAGGTACGTGGATTGAAACAGGCGATGGAGTTGTTTCAAAATCGAGATTTGGTCGTACCTTATATAGGTACGTGGATTGAAACATTTTATCAATGTAGGTGGAGAATATCTTTGGCTGTCGTACCTTATATAGGTACGTGGATTGAAACATATTTTACGCTTAATAGGGATGCGTTGTCATAAAGTCGTACCTTATATAGGTACGTGGATTGAAACAAGAGCTTCGAAAACTCTACCCAAATTGCATTGGTCGTACCTTATATAGGTACGTGGATTGAAACATAATTGGTATGCTAGTAGTGGCTTTCGTGGCCGGTCGTACCTTATATAGGTACGTGGATTGAAACATGAATAACGTTGGAATAGAATCAACTCCCGTCAGTCGTACCTTATATAGGTACGTGGATTGAAACCATACTGGCAAGCTGCATTGATAGTGCTGTCAATCGTCGTACCTTATATAGGTACGTGGATTGAAACAGACCAAATCCTTGCTGGTATTAACTCTGTATCTGTCGTACCTTATATAGGTACGTGGATTGAAACTGGAGTAAGGGTATCAATGACTACCTGAACGAGAAGTCGTACCTTATATAGGTACGTGGATTGAAACCTTTGAAGGGTTGGAAGATAGCAGTAAGCCGTCCGTTATACCTTATATAGGTACGTGGATTAAAACGAGTAAAACATACCTGCAGTCGACACAATTTATTAAATTATCAATTTCATTATTTTACCATGCAAGACAGAACTGCTCCACCCTTCTTCTTTACACGCTTTTGCATAATCGTCACGATGTAACTTATTATCTATCAGAAACAATTTCAAAAAATGAGTCCAAGTAAGCTTTTTCGATAAATCAGACACTATTTCAAGTTCTGGAAAATATACGCAGAACAACTCCATTTGAAGCAAGTGTCTAACTTCAAATTCTCTACCATAACGTTCCACTAATTCACGAGAAAGATATTTAAATGTATCTATCCGATGAAGTGTTGTCTCTTTACTGTAAAGATCTTGTTTAATTAGTCTACCGATTTCCCAATACAATATGTTTTTGTCTGCATTCAATCTTCGACTACCTTTCCTCTGTGATTTTTCAATTAAAAAAAGAATATCACGAAGTAAATCTTCCCTTCTTTTCATCTGTTTTGTGATTTTTATGTACAAAAATAAACTTCAGAAATCAAAACTACAACATATTTAACACATATTCTAATATTAACACAAAATACATAAATTAGCTGAACTAGACATATATAAAATATATTAGCTGAAAAATTACATATGATAAAGGGACTGCCTCACATCTGAAGACAGCCCCTTTCAATTGACTTACACTAATAAAATAAATTAGCTGTTTCAACCCACACACCCCGCAAGGTATGACAAAATACATTGTAAAGATAGCAATCCAATCCCATTTACACAATCACCCTACTTTTTATTCTATCAGCAACAGTTCTTCCACCCAAGCCCCATCCAATACCAATCCAGCTTGCAGATCATAGCAATTCGGATCCTCCAAAATGAATACACCTGAATATTCGATGACTTTACCACACCGCACCAGTTCTTCGAAATCCCATTTTCTAATGGATACGCTATATTGCTGTAGCTTACGTAACAACCAAAATTCCGGGCCAATCCGCTTCAATTCCTCCAGTAAGGTTGCACCATCACCATAGCCGACCAAGATGGATACCGAGTCTTTATCGTCTATCAACCGGAACTTCTCTGCAGCAGTTGCAAACATAAAGTGCATTTCTGCAAAACCTTTATATAACAGACCTTTTATATTAGCCTTATCAAAGGTGTTACAATTGCTATAGAATAAGCTGAAATATTGAGCCATACACTCCGGAGAAAACAAGTCGCTCCCATCGGAAACAGACAGTATCTCCCGCAAAGCAGCCGCTCCCTTTCCCATCAAACCACGCAAAAGAGTATTCTCCAAATTAAAGACAAAAACCTGACCTAATTTACCCACATGATTCAATTTGCCTTCCCGGTTACATCTTCCTGCCGCCTGTATGATTGAATCCAGACCGGCAAAAGCACGGTATACTACAGGGAAATCAATATCTACCCCGGCTTCAACCAACTGCGTACTTATCACACGGACTGGTTCATTGTCCTTCAATTTCTGCTTGATCAATTTTATAACTTCCATGATATGCGCGGAGCACATCATACGCGACAAATGTAAAGTCCCTTCAGGCATTCGCCGGTAAAGCTCTCGCGCATCCTTACGGGTATTTACAATACATAGCACACGATCATACCCGGACAACTCGTCGGCAAGTTCATCGAAGTTAGTGGTTGTACCTGGTTCCGGCCAATGCAGCTCCACCCGTTTAAAAGCCTCAAACAAATTATCATGCACAGAAGTAATTTCTGTCACGGGAGTTTTCAGTCCGTCAAAAGCCTCCGGCCCTGTTCCGATCCGACCGGAAAAAACGGGTAATGTGGCCGTAGTAAACAAAATGCTGGCTTTAAAAGAGGCTTGCAAGCTCTGCAAAACATCCAGTATGGGGTGCAAAAACTCAACCGGCAACATCTGCGCCTCATCCAGAATAACAACAGAGTTACAGATATTATGCAATTTCCGGCATCGCGAAGTGCGGCAAGCATACAGCGATTCAAAGAACTGCACATTTGTCGTCACAATGATCGGAGCATCCCAATTTTCCGTTGCCAGCAAAGAAGGGGACCGTTCGTCGTTACTATCCTGTTGCAAATTACTATGATGCTCCACCACATTCTCCGCTCCGAAAATATCCCGGAGCACGGCAGCCGTCTGTACAATAATACTCGTATAAGGGATAACGATGATAATCCGTTTTTTTTTGTAACGAACGGCATGAAGGAGTGCCCAAGCCATCGACGCCAATGTCTTTCCCCCACCTGTCGGAACTGTCAGGCTAAAAAAGCCGGGAAGGCTCTCGGCCATCTTCCGGCAACGGGACAGGATAGCCGCCCGTTTCTCATTGATGAAAGATGCTGGTGCATTTGCCGTAAGCGATTCCATATAGGCATCAAACCGATCCTTCAACGTTTCCATAGAATCATATTGCCCACGCCTGGCTGCTTGTTCCGGATGCATAAACCGCTCCGTATCCAAGTAGTCGGCATCAACCAGGCAAGAGAACAACATGCGAATCCATTGATGTATATCCTTCTCAAAATCATCAATCAAAGGCTGGTCTAACGAAGCAACCACCTCTTGCATCTCTTCCGGTGCATCTTCCAGCATCTCCTGGTAGCAATCTGTTTTAGACAGACGTCTATTCAAATTGGCCTCCCCGGAAGAAGTCCAGTCCAGCAATCCCGAATGATGTCCGGCTATACAATAAGCCAATGGAGGATAATAACCCGGCAATTTTTCTCTCGCCAGAATCGCTCCAGCCGAGGAATGGTCGGGTTTATCCACTACTTTCTGTTCCACTGCCATGCCGAATGCGTTACGGATATAAGGAGGCTTTGCGTCAGGTCGAGCAAGGCGAGTTTCGTTCCACTGCCATGCCGAATGCGTTACGGATATAAGGTTGAAAACTATTCTTTGTATATTTCCCCATATCATGCCACCAGCCATTCTGCTTTCCCCAAGCCGCCGCCCCGAAAACAGATGCAAACGATTCGCTTAATGTGGCCGTACCGACTGAATGTTCCTTCACCGTCTGTATCCGGAAAGCATCCTCTTCTACTCTGACATGCGCTATAAAATCTTGTTCTTTCATCATTTCATATAATAATTTTCCGCTATCCATTCGCCATTTGCAATAGCGACCTATAAGTAACTATATAATAACCCATTACTTCATTGCAAACTCTTTTTCATTTGCAATAACATTTGTTATTCACCCTACATTATCCCACCTTCACCACCGAATAACAAGTTCCTTTCATCGTGCGGCGTGAAGGGATCTTATTCTTCTGGAGCAGGCGGCCGAAATAAGTCAGCCGTTTATTGCCCAACTTAATGCCACTTTCACTTTGCAGATACTGGAGAATTTCAATGGCGGATAATTCCAGACTCTCCTCTCCCGGCCGGGCGGCACGAAAATGCTGAAGAAACAACTGTTCTTCGACAGGCAGTTGCTGGAATACTTCATTGTTACGAGTTGTCGAGAACTCCTCTTCGGAAGTAAACCAATAACGTTCGCCATTCTTTAAAGCAGCCACTGCCTGGGCATACAACTGTTCATAGTCTATCGACGTTGAATTATCTATCGTACCGGATATCTCGATACAGATAAAACGCCGGCTTCCGGTCGGATCGGTCAACAGATCGTAATTGTTGCAGGTCGCGATAAAAGAGGCATACCGGTGCAATGCCTGAATACTTCGCTTATAAGGCTGGCGGGCGTTGACAACCGGCTTTTGCAGGACATTCTTTAAAAAGCTCTGGTAAGCGGAACTGACCGAATCGAATTCATCGATATTGATCAAGGCAAAACGAGTCAGCATCAGTTCGGCATCCCGTTTGTTACTGAAATCAATGCTATCCGTATAATACATACGAAGCGAAGGCGGCAACAAATTCCGACACCAGGTGGACTTGCCACATCCCTGCGGGCCGACCAGCAAAGGCAACGAACTGTTTGCATGCAAATGCTCGCGCCTGTACCAGTGGGCGGTCATACTCAGGAACCAGATATAAAACAGATTGCGCCACTGGGCATTAGCGGTCGGCAGTGTGTCGGCCAGTGCACGTATATGATCCTTACCGTCCCACTCCGGCAAATATTCCAGATAATCTTCCAACGGATAAAAGACCGGAACCCTGTCGGAATAGACATACCGCTTCACATCGCGATCCCAAAGAGCCAGCCCTTCGGCCTGCGCATTCAGACCGATGCTATTTAGAACCGTTTCGGTAACCGGGGCAAAATGGATATAGTACGAACCTCTTGCCCGGAACTCCACTTCGCCTGCCAGCATATTCCGCCGGAACTCATACCGCCGTTTCATAAACTCGTCCGTCTTTATCGAAAGCAGTTGCTCGGCAGGCATCACCGGCTTCTTCCCGAAACACTTCGACAGTTGGTACACCATGTGAATCGTCTCCCGGATCTCCTCTTCAAACAGTTCGAGATTCCGGCTAATCTTTGTCCAGCGAACCACATCCTCTTCCGGAATACCGGAGCGAAAACAATTTTCAGCTAACCTTGTCAGGAAAGGCCTGACCTCTTTTCCTCCATCCAAACCACCCGTCTTTTCGAGGGCGTCCAACATACAGGCATTATAAAAACGGGAAACGATACGACTGCGGTCATATCCAGGCATCATGCGCAAAAGCGGATCTTCCTCTTTGGCCACCACCTCCCGATAGGTCGGTTCGGCAGGCATCTGCATCGGTTGCTCCTGAATCAACGGTGTGGCCGACGGATTATAATATAAACCAGGATCAAAAGAATGACGGCATCCTCTTTCCAACGATGCCTCCTCCCCCATCTCTATATGACGTTGCAGATGAGCCTGATAAAAGGCCACTGCACGCCTGTAGGCCACCGCATGAAACAACTCGGCCAACTCCCTCTTTTCCGGAAGGGAACCGTCGGGCAACACAAAAGGAACCAGTATTTTCACGCTCTTCCCGCTCGAACCGACAAAGGCTGCCATTGTCTGCGGGGCTAAGGAAGCGAGTCGCTTCACTGCCACGGCCTCTTCCCTATCCGCCAGATTGCCGACATCCATCAGCACCAGCCCGTTATACGCCTGATACTCTATCCTGCTTTCTTTTTTCCTGAACCGGGCGGCAAAAAGCAAAACAGGAATATCCGTCGCATGAATGTTCCGATCGCCAGGCATTGAAGAGGATAATATCCCCCGATGTTCATTCACCACCCTGGCTTGTTCACCGGATCTTATCGCAGTCATCACATCTGGCAACTCTATATTTTTCAAAGACTTACCATTACTCTTCACTTGTGTTATTTTCATATCCGGACTCATTTGTGCAACTTTTGTTTTATGACTAATGACAAACTCCATTGCAAACTCAAAAAGATATTTGCAATGGAATAACAAACTATTATACAAATTATTACCTGGTAAGATTGCAAATGGCAAATACTTCCCGTAAACTTTATGTATAAAACCTATTTCATCCTCGTAAACTCAATACTTCTCAGCCTCTCCTTCAGTTTCGGGCTGGGTTTGAAGCCAATTCCTTTCAGCTTAATAGACTCGGCACGGATTTTCAACGGATCTTCCACTTCACGGTTAGGTCGGGCGGTTACGGAAAATGTTCCCAAACCATCGATCGTCACGGTATTGCCGCCTTCCAGAGCTTCCGCAATCAGAATAGTCAGATTTTCCACAAGTCCTTTCACTTCGCCGTAGGAAAATGTACTGGATCCGGCTATTTGCTCGGCTAAAGCATCCAAATTCACATTGTCATAGCTTACCGTCGTTACCGAATACCTTACCGTCTTATTATCAGTAATATTGTCATTGATTTTTGTCAGCTTGTATCTTACCGCCATACTATTATTTTTCTATTAGATTTAACATTAACACGATTTATCTCAAAGGTTACCATCCTCTATCTTATTAGTAACCACTCAGTAACAACAGCCTGTACAGGATAATCGGTCAAGGTGTACAGGATGGTTTACCAGGGTGTACAGGATAACTAACTAAGAGGTACAGGATAGCATTATCAAGTCAGTGCTAAAGGTATAAAATATAATGGCATAAACAATAATTATTCATAACTTCTTTCATTCATATAACAAAACGAAGGCCGCGGGATTCACATCCGGCAGCCTCCTACACTAACCCTTAACTTTAACCAATGAAAAACAATAATCTACTTTATTAGTTTTTTAGCGAAGCGATTGCGGCTTCGTAATTCGGTTCGTTCGTTATTTCGGAAACCAGTTCCTCATAAACAACTTTACCGGCTTCGTCGACAACTATCACGCCACGAGCCAACAAACCCTTCAGCGGACCATCGACCATCAACATCCCGTACCCGTTTTCAAAACAAGAACAACGGAATGCAGAAAGTGGGATCACTTTATCGATACCTTCCGTGGTACAGAAACGTCCTTGCGCAAAAGGCAAGTCTTTTGATACGGCAAGCACCACAGTGTTAGGTAGAGAAGCGGCTTCTTTATTAAAACGTCTTACCGATGCGGCACACACGGCAGTGTCCAAACTCGGAAATACGTTGATCACGACTTTCTTACCTTTCAAATCTTTCAGATGCAATTCGGATAAATCGCTCTTTACACCTTTAAAATCAGGAGCCTCTGCTCCAACTGCGGGCAATGAACCGTTCGTATTGACCTCATTACCTTTAAATGTTATCTTTGCCATCTTTTGTAGTATTTTATGTTCTTTATCAAAAGCGGCTTACAAATATAAGCTGCTTTGTATAACTTAAACAAAGGAATATGAATAATGTTTTTCCTTTTAACTCTTTTTAATTACTGCTCTCGATAACTCTTTTTCTATCTTTGACCCAAAATAGAAAGAAATGGATTGGTTGATTATTTGCTTACTTGTTGTAATCATTGCTTTACAGGTCTTTTTCCGCCCCCGGAAAGACCATTCGGACATAGCAGGCGAACTGAAACGGCTGCTCGACGAAATGCAACGTTCATTTGAACGTATCGAAAAAAACTTTCGGGAAGATTTTCGTCTGAACCGGGAAGAAGGCCGCATCGTCGCCAGGGATAACCGGGAAGAACTGACGCGCTCCATGAACGAATTCCGGGATGCTTTCGACCGGGGGATCACTTCGTTCAACACCCTGCAACGGGAAAAGTTTGCCAATCTGGACGAACAGCAACGCCAGCTTGTCGCCAACACGGAAAAACGGTTGGAAGAAATCCGCCTGACCGTAGACGAGAAATTGCAAAAGACACTTAACGACCGGATCGGCCAATCATTCCGGCTTGTGACGGAACAACTGGAAAGCGTACAGAAAGGACTTGGAGAAATGCAAACGCTGGCACAAGACGTAGGTGGTTTGAAACGTGTCCTCAGCAATGTGAAGACACGCGGCAACATCGGGGAAATCCAGTTAAGCATGCTTCTCGAACAAATCCTGGCACCGGAGCAATACGAGGCGAATGTGCACACCCGCAAAGGATCGGATGCCGTCGTGGAGTTTGCCGTCAAACTTCCGGGGCGTGACGATGTCCGCGAATTCGTCTATCTGCCGATAGATGCAAAATTTCCCAAAGACGTCTACGAACAGCTGCTCGATGCATACGATCATGCCGACACACAGGCTATAGAAGCAGCCGGAAAGCTATTGGAAACAACTATTAAAAAGATGGCAAAGGATATTTCCGACAAGTATCTGGCTCCCCCCGCCACCACCGACTTCGGCATCATGTTCCTGCCTTTCGAAGGAATCTATGCGGAGGTCGTACGCCGTTCTTCCCTGCTGGAAGAACTACAGCGCAACTATAAAGTAGTCGTCACCGGTCCGACAACGCTTGCTGCCATCCTGAACAGCCTGCAAATGGGATTCCGCACGCTCGCTATCCAGAAACACTCCGGCGAGGTATGGACCATCTTGGGGGCGGTAAAGAAAGAATTCGAGAAGGTAGGCGGCATGCTGGAAAAAGCACAGAAGAACTTGCAGACGGCCAGCGGACAGATCGAAGAGGTGTTAGGGACACGCACACGCGTGATCCAGCGCAAACTGAAAGATGTAGACACCCTCAGCGACAGGGAGGCACGCGCCATCCTTCCCGAAATAGGTCCATTAACGGATGAAGAAAACGAAAACGGATTATGAAAAAGAGACAGATTCCACATACATACGCCATCATATTTTATATCATTCTTTTCTGTGCAGCCCTCACCTGGATCATTCCGGGCGGACAATACAAAGAGAGTATCAATGCCGCCGGAGAAAAAACGGTTGTCTACGAAGCGGTAGAACATGTTCCGCAAACTTGGCAGGTGTTCTCGGCTTTTTACAAAGGATTTGTCGACAAGGCAGATATCATCGTCTTCATCCTGATCATCGGAGGGGCGTTCTGGATCGTCAACGACAGTAAGGCTTTCGATATCGGAACCGTCAGTTTCCTCGGCCGCGCCCGTAAAATGGAAAACAACCGTTTCCTGCGCAAGATCGGAGTGGAGAATTTCTTACTGACATCCATCATGCTACTATTCAGCATATTCGGGGCTGTCTTCGGGATGAGTGAAGAGACCATCGCATTTTGCCTGGTGCTTGTCCCGATGGCTATCTCGATGGGGTATGACTCCATTACAGGCGTTTGCATGGTCTTTGTCGCCGCCGGATTAGGATTTGCCGGTGCGATACTGAACCCATTTACAATTGGCATTGCGCAAGGGCTGGCCGGTATTCCGCTCTTTTCCGGAATCGAATACCGGATATTTTGCTGGATCGTAATCAATATGATCGGTTTCTCCTGGATACTGCGTTATGCTGCTAAAGTAAAGAAAAACCCGAAAGCATCATTAGTCTACGAAGAGGACCAGTATTGGCGAGACCTACATAGCAATAACTCGCTGAATGTAAGCTATCATACACCACGTACCGCCTGGATCAGTTTTGGCACATTGGCAGTCATACAAATCATTTTCGCAGCTTACTATCCTGCAACAACTTTACAAATCGGGAACAGCGTTATCAAAGGACTGCCTCTCCTCCCCATTCTAACAGCTGCTTTTATCTTGACTTCCCTGTTCGCCCTACGCAAGACAGTCCATCTCTATATCCTGAACCTCCTCTTCTTCACGATTTTTTATCTGATAACGGGAGTGATGGGATATGGCTGGTATATCATGGAGATAGCCACCTTGTTCTTCGCCCTCGGACTGGCAGCTGGCATCGCCAACAACCGGACTCCCAACGAACTGGTCAAACTGTTTCTGGACGGATGCAAGGACATTATGAGCGCAGCCTTGGTTGTCGGCCTTGCAGGTGGTATTATCGTGATACTGAAAGAAGGGCTTGTCATCGACACCATTCTCTACAACCTGGCAAAAGGGATGGAAGGGCTCGGACAAGTGGCGACCGTCGGCATGATGTACGTGATCCAGACCTTGATCAACCTGATCATTCCTTCCGGAAGTGCCAAAGCAGCCCTGACCATGCCGATCATGGCTCCCTTCTCCGATTTGATCGGATTGTCAAAGCAAGCGACCGTGATGGCCTTCCAGTTCGGAGACGGATTCACCAATATGATCACCCCGACATCGGGAGTGTTGATCGCCGTTCTGGGTGTCAGCCGTATTCCTTACGATAAATGGTTTCGCTGGGCATGGAAATTCATCTTGCTTCTGGTAATAGTCGGATTCCTGTTACTCATACCGACAGTATTGGTTCCGATGAACGGATTTTAATGGAGCGGAAGATCATACATATCGACATGGACGCATTCTACGCTTCTGTGGAACAGCGGGATAATCCGGAACTTCGCGGAATTCCGCTTGCAGTCGGTCACGCGGAGGAACGGGGTGTCGTAGCGGCAGCAAGCTACGAAGCCCGGAAGTTTGGCGTACGCTCCGCCATGTCGTCACAAAGGGCTAAACGCCTATGCCCTCAGCTCACATTTGTTTCCGGACGGATGGATGTCTATAAAGCGGTATCCCGCCAGATACACGAAATCTTCCACGAATATACGGACATTATCGAGCCACTTTCACTGGACGAGGCGTTTCTGGATGTTACCAAGAATAAACAAAACATCCCGCTTGCCGTCGACATAGCCAAAGCAATCAAGCAAAAAATCCGGGAGGAGCTGCATCTGATTGCCTCGGCTGGGGTATCGTATAATAAGTTTTTGGCTAAAATCGCCTCTGACTACCGCAAGCCGGACGGACTGTGCACCATCCATCCGTCCCAAGCGGAAGAATTCATCAAACGTCTGCCGATCGAATCCTTCTGGGGGATCGGTCCGGTCACCGCCCAACGGATGCACTCATTAGGCATCCATAACGGAGAACAGTTGAGAGCTTGTTCACAAGAAATGCTCACCCGACAATTCGGAAAAGCAGGAATTTTATATTATGAATTTTCAAGAGGGATAGACTTACGCCCTGTCGAAGCCGTCCGAATCCGCAAATCCGTAGGCTGTGAACATACGCTTGAAAAAGACATTTCGCAGCAATCGTCCGTTATCATCGAATTATATCATGTTGCGACCGAACTGATCGAACGGCTGCAACGAACCGGTTTCAAAGGAAATACCCTTACTTTAAAAATTAAATTCCATGATTTCAACCAAAAGACAAGAAGCATTACCCAAAGCCACGAACTGACGACTTTAGCCGAAATACTACCTTTAGCCAAAGGACTGTTGAAAGACATCGAATATACGACTCACCCGATTCGCCTGATCGGGCTTTCGGTCTCCAATCCTTACGAGAAGAACGAAGAGAAAGCCCGCTGGGAACAACTAAGTTTTGAATTCAGCGACTGGGATTACTCTAAATAAGTATATCCATACAAGCCGGAACGATAGTTGGAAAGGAACTCTTTACCTTCTTCAACCGAAATCTTACCTTCCTTTACAGACTTAGTCACCCAAGTTTCCAGTGTCCTCACCAACTTTTTAGGATTATACTGAACATAATCGAGCACTTCAGCAACCGTTTCCCCGTCGATGACTTGCTCGATGTTGTAACCTTTTTCATCTACCGTTACATGCACTGCATTCGTATCACCGAAAAGATTGTGCATATCTCCCAGAATTTCCTGATAGGCCCCAACCAGAAAGACACCGATATAATAAGCATCTTTTCCTTTCAGCGAATGTACCGGCAGATCATGGGAAACATTGCGTGTCGAAATAAAGTTGGCAATCTTGCCATCCGAGTCGCAGGTTATGTCCTGCAAAGTCGCCGTCCGGTCCGGACGTTCATCCAACCGCTGGATAGGCATGATCGGGAAAATCTGATCGATCGCCCAAGAGTCAGGCAAGGACTGGAAAAGCGAGAAATTACAGAAATACTTATCAGCCAATAGTTTGTCCAGCTTTCTAAACTCATCCGGTGCATGTTTCAACCCGGAAGCAATTTGGCTGATTTCGCGCGTCACAGACCAATACAAGCGTTCGATTTGGGCACGGGTCTTCAAATCGACAATACCATGACTGAATAAATCCAACGCTTCCTCGCGTATCTGCTGCGCATCGTGCCAGGCTTCCAGCATACGGCTCTGGTTCAGCTTATCCCAAATCTCATACAGTTCATGCACAAGCTCGTGATCAGATTCGCTCACTTCGAAGTCTTCATCCATTTCGGGAAGCGTAGCTGTTTCCAGCACTTCAAATATCAAAACGGAATGATGGGCAGTCAACGAACGCCCGCTTTCCGTTATGATGTTCGGATGCGGGATACCGTTCTTGTCACTGGCATCGACCATTGTAGAAATAGAGTCGTTTACATATTCCTGGATGGAATAATTGACGCTGCTCTCGCTATTGGAAGAACGAGTACCGTCATAATCGACTCCCAGTCCGCCACCAATATCCACAAACTCGATATTGAAGCCCATCGCATGCAGTTGTACATAAAATTGTGATGCTTCGCGCAAAGCCGTTTTAATACGGCGTATCTTGGTCACCTGACTGCCAATGTGGAAATGAATCAGCTTCAGACAATCTGTCAAATCTTTCTTTTCCAGAAAATCAAGTGCTTCCAGCAATTCGCTGGACGTCAAGCCGAACTTGCTGGCATCGCCACCGCTCTCTTCCCATTTGCCACTGCCGGAAGATGCCAGTTTAATACGGATGCCGATATTCGGACGGACATTCAACTGCTTGGCCATCTTGGCGATCAAAGTCAGTTCGTTGATCTTTTCGACAACCAGAAAAATGCGTTTGCCCATTTTCTGTGCCAGCAAAGCTAGTTCGATATAACTCTCATCCTTGTAACCGTTGCAGATAATCAAAGAATCCGAATCTGTATTGACCGCAATCACCGCATGGAGTTCCGGCTTTGAACCGGCTTCCAACCCTAAGTTGAACTTCTTGCCATGACCGATAATCTCTTCCACTACCGGACGCATCTGATTTACTTTAATCGGATAGATAATGAAATTCTGCGCCTTATAACCATATTCATCGGAAGCCTGCTTGAAACAGTTCGCTATCTTTTCAATACGATTATCCAGAATATCTGGGAAACGGATCAGTACAGGAGCCTCCACATCCCGTAATTGCAGTTCGTCGACCAGCTCTCTCAGATCTACACCGGCGCCGTCTTTACGAGGAGTTACCACTACATGACCTTTGTCATTGATACCAAAGTACGAAGTCCCCCAACCTGTGATGTTGTAGAGTTCTTCTGAGTCTTCAATACGCCATTTTCTCATTTCTTCTTCAGTGCAAAAAATACATTTTTGTATTTGGAATAAATAAATAGATATTGTTCAGACGTTACAAGTCAATATATTTATCGACGAGCTTATCTATTAAAAAGGTTGTAAATATAAGCAATAGATATATAATTATAGCAGATTTGGTCAAGAAAAACATTTTCGTGCAAAAATAGATCTACTTATCCATCCGGTTTCGGTTTTAGAAACACAAAAAAGGCTTTGGTTACAACCTCACGGCCTGACCAAAGCCAAACGCTTTTATGTTAAAAAAAATAATCTAAACCTAATCGATCCAACCTTCGTTTTGTTTCAAATTTTCATTCATTTGAATCTCACTCTTCGGAACAGCCCAATTATAAATATAGTCGCCTGCCCAAGAATAAGAATATTGGATCGTTCCCCAAATCTGTTTCAATCCGGCTCCTTCGAAGAACTTACTTTCATGCAATGTTTTCCAACGCATTTCATCAAAGAAATTCACTCCTTCACCGGCAAATTCCCAACGACGTTCGTTGCGGATACGTTCACGCATATTATCCTGGCCGGTAACCTGGGTATATGTATTGCTATTCAACAGGGCGACACCGGCACGTGCACGTACTTTATTTACCCATTCGATAGCCTCGGTAGTATTGCCTTGTTCATTCAGACATTCCGCCAACGACAATACGACGTCTGCATAACGAATGATAGGAATATCGATCGGAGAATAGGAACGGTTCGGAATCTCGGAAGAACCTTCCGCTACGAATTTACGGAACAGATAGTAGAAACGGTTATTCGTATCCGTCTTTACATCGAACGGTTCTGCTGTATCGTAACCTCTGTACGGCCAACGCAACGTATAGGTATAATCGACATTCGTATTGGAACCCAAATATTGAGAATACGGAGTAATTACCGTAGCCGTCAGACGCGGATCGCGATTTTCATAAACCGCCTTGATACGAGCTTCGTTTCCTTCGGGTAAATACTTGGACAGATCCGCACCGTCCGTAGTCATCTTGGATTTTTCTTCTTCGGTCAGACCATCACGCAAGAAATAAACGGAACGGGCATTCACATCCATCTCGTTGTATCCGGGGATATAATCATTCCAGTCGAATGGCTTGCCATCCTCGCATTCATACGTATCAACAAAGTCCGTACTCACCAAATAAGTGTTCCAACAAGAACCGTAGGCAACACGCGAACCGTAACGGAACGAGAAATCGTTTCCATAACCACTTTCTCCTATACACTGCATGGAAAAAATCATTTCGTCGCTTTGTTCGTTGGCTTCTTTGAACAACTGTTTGTATTCTCCGTCGAACAGAGCATATCCCAGTTCTCCGACCTTACGAAAATCAGCTTCGGCTTTCGCCCATTCGTTCATCCACATATAAGCTTTTCCACGCAAAGCATAAGCCGCTCCTTTGGTTGCACGCCCGAAGCTGGCACTCCCCTTTTCATACTTATCGGGAAAATCCGCCGTATTGATAGCGTCCGTCAGATCCTGGATAACCAGATCCCATACTTCCGCTTCGGTATTGCGTCCTTTCGTAAAATCATCCAACTCAGTCGGTTCCGTATACAGAGGCACACCCTTAAACATCGAGTTCAATTTATAATAGAAAAAAGCCCGCATGAACTTGGATTCCGCCATCAGGCGATTTCGTTTTGCATCGTCCAGAGGTGCATTAGGCAAATTAGCTATGGCATCGTTACAACGACTGACCCCTTCATAGTGGATTGTCCAATAACCGGAAAACAAACCGTCGCTTGTCGTAATATTCCCTAATGTTATCGCATAATCGCGGTCACGACAGTCGGCCGAAACCCCAAAACATTCGAACTTATACAAGTCACCGGCAACATTACCAGAAAGCAGGAGATTATAAATCCCCGTAACTCCCATGTCTGCCAAATTTTCCGAAGTCCACATGTTACCGGAAGAAATAGAACTGTACGGATTCAAGTCCATCAAGTCACCACGACAACCGCTCAGCAGGGTTGCAGCAACTCCAATCATACATATATTCTTAATCAGTTTCATACTTTCTTTTTATTCTTAGAATGTTACATTTACACCAAAAGCAAATTGTCTCAAAGACGTATATTCAGGATATGCACCCAATTCAGGATCTTGCCCCGGATATTTTGTAATATTAAACACATTCTCAATAGAGACATAAAGACGCAAATTATCCATATAAGCTTTTTTACTAACGGCTGCAGGCAATGTATAACCAACCGTCAAGTTCTTCAATTTCAAATAATTTCCATTAAACAAATACAACGAACTTGTCTCCGTATTCTGGAAACCGCTTTCACCGTTCACCAAACGACCGTATTTCGCATTTATATTCGTACGAGCATCCGTCGGGTTCTCCGGATCGAAGAAATAGTGGTTGAGAGCTATGTCCGTTCCTAAAGCGACACCGACACGTGTTGTAGGAGAGTTATATCCGGTCGAAGACCCCCAATACAGTTTGAATCCGGCTGCACCAGCCCAGTTCATAGAAATATCGAAGTCTTTCCATGCAGCCGACATCTGTAAACCGAAATTATATTTAGGATCACTGGAGATACCCTGAAATTCACGATCGTCGGAACCACCATAAATACCATCGCCATTTGCATCGGCATAAACATAATCTCCATACCAAATCTTATCTTTTCCGACGGTTTTGTTCGGCAGGAACGAATATCCTTCCGCGATCATGGCCTGTACCCATTCCATATCGGATTCCGTACGGATCATACCATCGACCGGACCACCGTTAATTCCGTCTGCAGCAAATCCTTTACCAGTTCCTTTATAAGGATTTTTCAAGTAATACTCTCCTTTTATATTCCCTTCGATAACCGGATTTACGGCAGACGTACTGGAAGCGACTTCCCCTAAGTTGCTACTCCATTCTCCGGCATCGTTATATCCGGCACTGTATTTACCTTTGTATTTAGTCACTTTATTCGGGGTGTAGGAGAAATTACCAGTCACGGAGTAAGACACTTCTCCTACCTTATCCTGCCATCCCAATGTAAGTTCGACACCCTTTTTCACCATCTCTGCCAAGTTCTGACGGGGAGCGGTCTTGTTTCCGACTGTCATATAAATGGAAGGACGATACAATATACCGGTCGTATTGCTGCGGAAAGCATCGAACGTGAACGACAGGCGATTATTCAACGCATTCAAGTCAATACCGAAGTTCATCATCGTCGATGTTTCCCATGACAGCATCGAGTTGGCAAGAGATGTACTGGCAAGACCAGAAGTCAGGATACCCCCAAAAGAATAACGTGCCGTTCCGTAAGTAGACTGATATTCATAGTCGCCGACATCCGTTCCACCGTCATTTCCGACAGATCCATATGACAAACGAACTTTTAAGTTGTCCAACCAGTTCCGTGTATTTTCCATGAATCCTTCTTCCGAAATACGCCATGCGGCAGAAGCCGATGGGAACGTACCCCAGCGATAGTCCTCATGATAACGAGAGTTTCCATCGTAGCGCAAGTTGGCTTCGAACAAGTACTTGGATTTGTAAGCATAGTTGATACGTCCGAAGAAAGAACGACGGGAACGGTCTATTGTCCCACCTCCGATACTTTGCATTTCCGTTGCAGAACCGGGTGTGTGAACGGAAGAATCTATCAGACCTTTCTTCTGTGCATTACGGGTATCCTGTTTGTAATAGTACTCTTCATAACCAGCCATAATCCCCAAATCGTGATCGTCCCTTATCGTCGTATTATAACGTAGGATGTTCTGGATTGTATAACTGTAATCTGCACGGTTATAGAAATAAGTCGTCATGTCAGATGGAGCCGTAGCTGGAGACATAACAGTCCCGTCGCTGAAACGGATCTTTTCGTAAGGGTTCGTCCATGTGGCATTATCTTCCCAATACCGTTTGTAATTTAAGTTAAAGTCCCAAGAAAGACCTTTCAACGGGGTTATAGTAGAATATAACGTCGTATTGAAGTTTGTTTTTTGTTTATATCCATCCTGTGCATTAAGAAATGCACCGATAGAGTTGGCCGTCGCAGACTCTTCGGACGCTTCAGGATAACCGTAAGCCCCGTTCCATTCAGGATAAAGACCGGGAGTGGTTTGCCGTAAATAATTGTTAGCATTGTCGAAGTTTCCGGCCTCTTTGTCTTCTTGCGATGCAAAAGTACGGGTTCCGACAGTCAACCATTTCGTAATCTTAGCCTCAATGTTAGCACGCAGCGTATATTTTTTGATACCTGTATTTTCCACCAAACCGGGATTATCCAAATAACCGGCAGACATCAATACGCGAATCTTGTCCGAACCACCGTTAACGGATACGTTATGATCATTAATCAGGCCATGTCCGAACAAATAATCCTGCCAGTTGGTATTCGGATAAGCGATATAATTCGGCACTCCATTCTCGTTCAAACCATTCGGATCTTTCGATTTTTCACGCCACAAATCGATTGTACTCTGGGCGAAATGAGCCGGCTGACCGATATTTTCGAACGACTCGTTAATCCATGTCATATAATCGGCATAATTTGTAATCTGGTCGATCAGATTTGTCGGTTGTGCATACGACAAACGTCCTGTATAAGACACAGACAATTTTCCTTCTTTTCCTTTCTTGGTTGTAATCAAAATTACACCATTGGCAGCACGAGAACCATAAATAGAGGATGAAGCGGCATCTTTCAATACGGATATATTTTCAATATCCTGCGGATTCACCAAGTCCATAGAACCCTCTACTCCATCAATCAAAACCAGAGGTTCTGCATTATTCAATGTTCCGACACCACGAATACGAATCGTAGAACCGTCACTACCAGGCTGTCCGGAACTCTGCATAACCTGTACACCTGCACTAATACCAGCTAAGGCATTAGACACATTCGTAATCGGACGGGAAAGCGCCTGCTCTTCGAAATTTACGGAAGAAACCGATCCTGTCAGATTTACCTTCTTTTGCGTACCATAACCGACTACCACGACTTCATCCAACGCTTGTGAGTCTTCTTTCAAACTGATCTTGAAGTCTTTTTGCCCATTTACCGAAATTTCCTGATTTTGGTATCCGATGTAAGACACCACTAAAATAGCATTAGAAGCAACCTCTAACGTAAAATTACCATCCATATCGGTAATTGTCCCATTGGTTGTTCCTTTTTCTACCACGTTAGCACCTGCAATAGGACCAAGTGCATCTTCTACAACACCTTTAATAGAGTGTTTTGCTTGTTGCTTTTTCGCAACAACAGGAGATGCCTCCGAAAAATCAGACATATCGGACGACGGATTAGCCGATGCTATTCCAACCGATGTCAAGAACATGGCAGCCCCTAAAAACATCATCTTCGATACATAATAACGTCTAAAATCTTTTGTCATAACAATAATAGACTTGTGTAATTAAAATTGATTAATTTATAAAATTCACATTGTGTTTTTCACTTTCATCCTAAGAGTATTTTGGTTCTCGTAGAACTATGGTAAGCCTAGCTTATGCATATTAGCTTTTTAGGTGTTATAAGATTGGCTTTTCATTCTTTCCGTCAATAATCGACATTACAAAAACTGATAAAAGACCATATTAGATATATTTATGTATAAATCAAGAAATTCATACCAAATATATTGGGGAAACAAATAAAAAAACAACATTGATAAGTTTGTTTTGTATATGAATGGATTATACTTTATTCAATATAATTTGTTTAAAGAAAAGTTATATACAACTTCTTTTCAGATGCAAACTACAGCCTTTCGAACAAAACAGCTGAAAATAAGGCTCTTCTATATTTGTTAAAAGGGTATATTTGGATAATCCGTGCGCATAAAATAGATAAAATTATACCTTCTTTTATATTTCCAACATATACATTTGTGACGTTTTTACCATAGTTCTACGAGAACTACAATGACAGTTGAAGATAGTAAAAACCGGAACCATCATACTTTAATAGATTGATAAACAAGGTATGAAGAGAGGGCGAAATAGTATGACGTTTTTTGCAAAATCTTTATAGAAAAGCAGTGATATTTGATCGCAATTTTGACGCAGCTGAACTTCTCCACTGATATTCTACCGGAGTGTGACTAACACTACGGATTATGAAATACAAATAAAAACGCAAATAGCATTTATTACCATTTGCGTTTCTACTCATGTGATTCCGGAGCGATTCGAACGCTCGACCCACGCCTTAGAAGGGCGTTGCTCTATCCAGCTGAGCTACGGAACCATCCTTATTTTCGGTGCAAAGGTAGCAATATTATTTTAACAAGCAAATATTTCTGTCATTTTTCCTCCAAAATTCATACGTATATATAGCCGAATCGCATAAAGGAGGAAATAAAAATCAAAACGGATATCCCACCGCAAAATGCCACGCGAAGTTACTGCCAAAGTTCGGATGCAGGATAGCCCATTTCCTTTTGCCACCTTCCTGCGGGTTATAGGCTTTCATTCCGGTATCGAAGCGAATCAGGAAGAAATCAAAATCGAGGCGAAGACCTAATCCATATGAGACAGCAATCTCTTTGTAGAAACGGGAAAAATCGAAGTTACCGTTCGGACGGCTTTCGTCTCTATGGAAAGTCCAAATATTACCGGCATCAATAAAGGCCGCCATCTCGAATTTCCAGAATAGTTTCGTTCGGTATTCCAAATTCAGATCCAAACGGATATCACCGATCTGCTGGGCAAAGGACTTGACCGAATCGAGCGGCATGCTACCGGGACCGAGCGAACGTACAGACCAGCCGCGGACACTGTTTGCACCTCCAGAGAAATAGCTGCGTTCGAACGGCAGCATCTTCGAGTTGCCATACGGATAACCGACTCCGATGCCGACGTGGAAAGCCAACTTGTTACGGTTGTCCAGCACGATACTTTTACTGAAATCGATATCCCCTTTCACAAACTGGGCATAATTAATCCCGAACAATTTATAACGTCCTTCGTCGTCTTTATCCGCACCGGTTAGTTTGGAAAGCCCGTACAGCAAGTTACCCGCCATCTCGAAGGAGAAGCGAACGGAATGTGTATTCCTCAAACGGTTCTGAGGATCATAATTGTTAAAAGAATAGGTATAACCGGAACCGACAATAAACTGGTCAGTAAAATTATACCGAAGTGTGGATTCCGGCAATTCGCTCTTGAACGTCGAATCTACTTTCGGCAAATATACATAATCAATGTCCAACAACTTGAAAACATGGCGCGCCTGCATATTGCTCCGCTCCTGCCAGATATAATTCCATCCTGCAGAGAGAATGGACCTTTTGAACTCCGGACGCGTCTGCATGCTGTAGCTCACCTTCAATTCGGTCGTTGCACGAATCTTACGCCGGAAATTCTCATGCAAGAAGGGGAACAGGAAACGGGGAAACAAAATAGATGCTTCCGTACCGAATTCCCAAAAGTTGTTTCCTTCCGACTGGCTGCCGGTCAACGCCTCGTATGCACCGCGTACTTTAGCAGAAAAAACCTCCGAACCCTTGAACAAGTTTCGGTGCTGATAATTCAAACTGGAAGCAAATCCAAAATCCCCTGCCGAGTTCGTCCCTTCCAGATCGACCCCAAAACCTTGCAGTTTTGCGGGAGAAGTCAAGATCGTACAATTGAGCTTCATCGTGTCGTTCTCTTCGACCTCCGAAAAACGGATATTTACATTACGCAAAGCACGCAGCGTGGCAAACGAAGAATAGGTCTGCTCCACCGTCCGCTCGTTATACAAGCGTCCCGGCATGATATAATTGCTCTTGCGCAAGACTCCCGGACGGATACTTCTGCCGTTCTTGCCGTATAGGATATCAATACCGTCAGTTCGAACCGTATCGTAAGGCATAGCGTTGTTTTCCTCTAACGTCAACGGGTCATAATCGGTCACAATCGAAACGTCTTTAATGTAATACTGACGATGTAACGTGTCGACCACCGTCCCGTCAGGCTTCTGCAAACGGTACGGTTTCAGAAGCATATCCAAATCTACGATATTCCGATTCAAAGAGCTATCGGCAATATAAGACAGGTAATCCCGGTTGAAAGCATAATAACCATGCCGACGAAGCAAAGTCGTAATGCGTTGCCTCTCCTTGTCCAGCACATCGCGGTCAAACAAGGCACTGTCTTTTATCAGAGAAGTATAATCGTCGGAATAAGTACGAAAAGCCGAAGCCAGCACGGAACGGTGAGGCGGTTTGAGCTTAGCAATGCTATCGATCTTAGGATCGCTCAAATCCATCGAATAATTATGAATCCGGTAAGGAGTGTTAGGGACGATCCTATAGGTCACGACAGCCTTTTTGACTCGTGAAGTATCAATAGAAGCCGAGACTTCGGCATTCATATATCCTTTATTGATAAAGAAACGTTTCAACTCGTCAACCGATTGAGTTACCAGCGTCGTATCCAGAATGACGGGAGCCTCTCCCATCCGGCGAAGCTGTTTATTGATCCATTTCTTCTCGTTCCGGCCCGACCAATCGTACACGAACAACTGCCATTTCATCAGCCCGAATGCCTTAAAGTTGGGTTGCTGGCGCAAATAAGGCTTCAAATCGCTGTTTTTATAAGTCTTGCCATCCGACACAATCTCCACTTTGTCCAACAGGTATTCTCCTTCGCCTACATATTTTGTCGAGCTACAGGAGATTAACAGCAATAGGAAACAAATGAAATATAGTGTTTGGATTCCCTTCATCATTCAAGTTTTTACGCACGCAAATGTAAAAATAAAATGTGGTTTATGATTTATGATTTATGATTTATCAACGACACATAAATCACAAATCATAAATCATAAATCGTAAAAACCAATTACCTTTGCCGCATAAAAAGAGTAAAGATGCTAAGCAAAGGGAAAGTAAAGTACATCCATTCATTGGAAATGAAGAAATATCGGAACGAACTGAATGCATTCGTTGCCGAAGGAAACAAACTGGTTGCCGACATGATGTTTGCTTTCGAATGCGAACTGATTCTCGCCAAACCATCCTGGATGGCGATGCAGGGAAACATTCCGGCGAAAGAACTATTGGAAGCGGAAGGGGATGACATCCGTAAAGCCAGTTTCTTGAAAAACCCGCAGGATGTACTTGCTGTATTCAAGCGCCCGGACTGGCCGCTCGACGAAGCCGATCCTTCTACCTCGCTCGTTTTAGCTTTAGACGGCATACAGGACCCTGGAAATCTTGGAACTATCATACGGCTTGCCGACTGGTTCGGCATCGAACATATCGTTTGCAGCCCCGACACCGCAGATGTCTTCAGTCCGAAAACTGTGCAGGCCACAATGGGCGCACTGGCACACGTAAAAGTCCATTATACGGAACTGGAAGACTACCTGAAAGCCCAGGCGGCAAGACAAATTCCGTTGTTCGGTACATTCCTCGACGGAGAAAACATGTACACAAAGGAATTGTCGGCAAACGGAATCATCGTGATGGGGAACGAAGGGAACGGAATACGTCCGCAAATAGAAAAGCTGATTAACCAAAAACTTTATATTCCAAGCTTTCCACCCGAAAGAGAAACATCAGAGTCTTTGAATGTAGCCATCGCTACAGCTGTCATCTGCGCCGAATTTCGCCGTTGCCAGGGGAATGCCGCCCAATAACAGCACACAAACAGGCGAACCCGCTTCAGCAATACCTGCAAAACCTTGACGTTCCAAGGCATCTGCCAACTGTTCTCCCGGCAACATGCCAAAAGCGCCCTGTTCCCGCACTTGACTCGGAATTACAAAGGATGTGTCAGAATAAGAATCCTGATGACACCGCTTGTTCTCCTGCGCCCCTGCGTCAAGCGCAGGAATAGGTACAAGGATCAAGATGCCGTCATAAAACTCCGTGCCCGCAATTTCCCCTTCCAAAGGGAAAATACCGGCCAAGACGCCGTTATCATTCAACTCGACATAGTGCAGCCGGTAGAACTGTCTCCAATAGATATAATGGGAAGCGATCCGGCGCATAACACTTTTTATTCCGCTGTGGATATTTTTACGGCAGACGAATCTTTTGCCATATCGGTCAGACGACCGTAATTATATTTCATGAGGTTCAGGCTGTCCAGATAAACTTTGTAGTAGGAAGAATCGGCATTGTTCATAAAAATATACCCATACACGCGTTTAACCTGCTTGGTCGGAACTGTCTTCAAAACGGTTTCGTGATAGCCATCACGAAGCACCTTGTCATTGACAGTCACGATCGTATCGCCCTGATCAGCACTTATGCGTATTTCCGGTTTATAAACCATCCCTTTATTGATGCCCCAGACATTCATCCCCAACACAAACGAGCTGCCGGACGAATAGTTCGTTTCCGGTTTGATGTCGAACGTCACACCATTAAACAGAGCATCGGGCTCCAATCTTAAAGAGGTGCGACGAGGCCAGATATCCACCGAATCCTGTTTGGAAACAGGTGCAGCCGAAGCCTGTACATCACCCAACGCTTTCTGCCGTTTATTCAAATCAGCCAGCACTCGGTCATACACCTTCATATAAATATCCAGATGCCGTCCATACCAAATGAGAGAACTGTCGTACTCGGCTTGCGTGATATCATATTTGCGGAAGATAGACTGATATAGAGCCTCCTTACGGGCATTATCGGAAAACGCCTTGCTGTCCAGGTTAATCATGGCTTCCGCCAATTGCATATCCACCTGCACTGCTTGCATTTTCTTTTCCGAAAGAATACCATCCGGAACTTTGCTACAGGCGGCTAATAAGGCTCCCAGCAGCAAAACGGCACTATATCTATACAGTCTGTTCCGCATTAATTTTTTATTTTTCTTTTGAGAGACTTGTCGACAATGTATGACGGTAGAACAGTAACAACAAAAAGACGCCTACGCAGATCGCTGAGTCGGCCAAGTTAAAAATCGGACGGAAAAAGACAAACTCCTCTCCTCCCCACACCGGAATCCAGCCGGGCAACACCGTCTGTATCAAAGGGAAATAGAACATATCGACCACTTTCCCGTGCAACCAACTGGCATAGCCACCACCCTCCGGCATAAATGAGGCTACCTGTCCAAAACTATGATCGAACACCACCCCATAGAATATAGAATCGATGATATTCCCAATAGCCCCTGCAAAGATCAACGAGATACAGGCGATAAAGCCAAAGGCATAATTCTGTTTTACCAGCTTATACAGGTAATAACCGATAAAGCCGACAGCTATAATACGGAATACCGATAAAAACAACTTACCGATCACTTCTATCCCAAAAGCCATTCCCGGATTCTCGGTGAAGTACAAATAAAACCACGGAGTAATTTCAATACTCTCATGCAGCTGCATGTGAGTTTTAATCCATATTTTAAGAGCCTGGTCAAGAATAAGGAGCAGCATCACAATCAACGCTGCTCCCCAACCTTTGGAATATCTCATTTACTTGGCACCTCCCTGTTTAGCTTCGATACTCAACGTAGCGTGAGGCACTGCACGTAATCTTTCTTTCGGAATCAATTTACCGGTCTCGCGGCAAATACCGTATGTCTTATTCTCAATCCGGATCAATGCCGCCTGCAAGTTCTGGATAAACTTCATCTGGCGTTGTGCCAAACGACCGGCCTCTTCCTTCGATAAAGTCGCAGCACCTTCCTCCAATACTTTAAACGTAGGAGATGTATCGGCGACATCATTGCCGTCGGAATTGGTGACACCGGATCTCAACAGGTCATAATCTTTTTTCGCCTTTTCCAGCTTTTCCAATATTATGGCGCGGAACTCCTCGAGTTCGGCATCCGAATATCTTGTCTTTTCTGCCATGGTTCATTTAAATTAATAATTAACAATCAAGAATGAATAATGAATAATTCAACAATGAAAAAGATTTCCTTTTCTCTTGCCCACAAATATAAGCAATTCTTCCATTGTTCATTATTAATTATTCATTATTCATTGAATATTTATGCTTTTTCGATCCGGACCGAAAGCTTGAAGTCTTCGAAATCCATCTCGGCCGCATCGCTGATCACATCCGTAATTTCCACTGATACAGCCAACACCTGGTTTGCGATATAGGAATTGAAGTCCTTGATCGCCTCGTCCATCCCATCGTTCGAAAGGACAGTGACGGATATTTTGTCAGTAATGTCGTAACCGCTGCTCTTACGCAGGTTCTGGATACGGTTTACCAACTCACGCGCCAGCCCTTCCTTGCGGAGATTTTCCGTCACGGTGATATCCAACGCCACCGTCAAGCGGCCTTCGTTCGCAACCAACCAGCCCGGTATGTCTTCGGAGATGATTTCGACGTCTGCACGTTCGATCATCGCCTCTTGTCCTTCGACAGTCAGCGTAAATGTTCCGGCTTTCTCAAACGCATTGATTTCGTCCTGGCTCATCGCCTGGATAGCGGCAGCCAATGCCTTCATGATCTTGCCGTAACGCGGACCCAGCTTCTTGAAGTCCGGCTTGATCTTCTTCACCAAAATACCGGCGGCATTATCGACAAACTTCAGTTCCTTCACATTGACCTCGTTCAAGATCAGCGCTTTCACGGCTTCGATGCTTTCCTGCTGGTGGGCATCCACAACCGGGACCATGATGGTTTGAAGCGGCTGACGCACCTTGATGTTCACCTTACGGCGCAAAGCCAGCACCATAGAAGACACATCCTGAGCCATCTGCATACGTTCTTCCAGGTCCTTGTCGATCATTGCCTCATTGCAAACCGGGAATTCGGACAGGTGGACAGATTCAACCTTTTCGCGTCCGGTAGCGGCGATCAGGTCACAGAACAACCGGTCTGCATAGAACGGCGCGATTGGAGCCATCAACTTGGCGACCGTTTCCAGACAGGTGTACAAAGTCTGGTAAGCGGACAACTTGTCGGTCGTCATGCCTCCACCCCAGAAACGGCGGCGGTTCAGGCGCACGTACCAGTTACTCAGATTATCATTTACGAAATCGGAGATCGCACGTCCGGCACGGGTCGGTTCGTATGTATCCAGGAATCCATCCACATCCTTTACCAACGAATTCAGCAACGACAGAATCCAACGGTCGATTTCGGGACGTTCTTTCCAGTCCACATCCGGTTCGGAATAATCAAAACCGTCCACATTCGCATACAAAGCGAAGAACGAATAAGTATTATATAATGTACCGAAGAACTTGCGGCGAACTTCTTCGATACCGTCAATATCAAATTTGATGTTATCCCACGGAGAGGCATTCGTAATCATGTACCAGCGCAAAGGATCGGAACCGTACTGCTCAATCGTGGCGAACGGATCGACGGCGTTGCCCAGGCGTTTGGACATCTTGTTGCCATTCTTGTCCAACACCAAGCCGTTCGAAACGACGGCTTTATACGACACGCTATCGAATACCATCGTAGCGATCGCATGTAAAGTGAAGAACCATCCGCGTGTTTGGTCGACGCCTTCGGCGATGAAATCGGCCGGATAAACCTTGCGGTCGTCGAAGATTTCCTTGTTCTCGAACGGATAATGAATCTGAGCATAAGGCATCGCGCCGGAATCGAACCATACGTCGATCAGGTCGGTCTCGCGCTTCATCGGCTTACCGCTTTCGGAAACCAGAATCACATCATCCACATACGGACGGTGCAGGTCGATCTTTTCGTAGTTCTCCTTCGTATATTCGCCCGGCTGGAATTTCAATTCCTTATACGGGTTGGACTCCATCAGCCCGGCTTTTACGGATTTCTCAATTTCATTGTACAGTTCTTCAACCGAACCGATGCAGATTTCTTCCGCCCCGTCTTCGGTACGCCAGATAGGCAACGGCGTTCCCCAGTAGCGACTACGGCTCAGGTTCCAGTCCTGAAGGTTTTCCAACCATTTGCCGAAACGTCCCGTGCCGGTGCTCTGCGGTTTCCAGTTGATCGTATTGTTCAGTTCAATCATCCGTTCGCGGCAAGCGGTCGTGCGGATAAACCAGCTATCCAGCGGATAATACAACACAGGCTTGTCCGTACGCCAACAATGCGGATAGTTGTGCACATGCTTCTCGATGCGGAACACACGGTTCTGTGCTTTCAGCATCATGCAGATTTCAACATCCAGCGTTTCGTCTTTTTCGCCTTTGGTCGCATCATAAGCGTTCTTCACGAACTTGCCCTGCCACGGGTCGTAGTCGGCCGCATTCATATTTGCCTGCACATATTCGGGGTCAAGGTCTTCCAGCAGATAATATTTACCCGTCATATCAACCATCGGACGCTTGTTGCCATCCTTGTCGATCAACATCAACGGAGGCACGCCATTGGCTTTTGCCACACGATCGTCATCGGCACCGAATGTCGGAGCGATATGTACGATACCTGTACCATCTTCTGTGGTGACAAAGTCGCCGGTAATCACACGGAAAGCACCTTCACCGGGGTTCACCCACGGAGTCAGCTGTTCATATTTCATGCCGTTCAGTTCAGTACCTTTCCATTCGGCAACGATTTTGAACGGAACTAATTTATCTCCTACCTTATAATCTTCCAACGCCAATTCGGCTGCCTTCGGATTGAAATAGGCATCCAGACGGTCCTTACCCACAACTGCCGTCATCGGCATACCGGTGTACGGATTGTAAGTCTGAACAGCCACGTAGGTGATATTCGGGCCCACGCAAAGTGCTGTATTGGAAGGCAATGTCCAAGGAGTAGTGGTCCATGCAAGGAAGAACGGTTCGCCAAACGCCGTCATTTCCGGTTTCGGATCGAGAATACGGAACTGAGCCGTACAAGTCGTATCCTTTACATCGCGATAGCAGCCCGGCTGGTTCAACTCATGCGAGCTAAGCCCCGTTCCGGCAGCCGGCGAATACGGCTGGATCGTGTACCCTTTGTAAAGCAATCCTTTCTTATACAGTTCCTTCAGCAGGTACCACAATGTTTCGATATAACGATTGTCGTAAGTGATATACGGGTTTTCAAGGTCGACCCAATATCCCATCTTCTGTGTCAGATCCGTCCATTCCTTCGTGAACTTCATCACGTCGCGGCGGCAGGCGGCATTATATTCGGCCACAGAGATCTTTTTGCCGATATCTTCTTTGGTGATACCCAATGTTTTTTCAACTCCCAGCTCTACTGGAAGTCCGTGTGTATCCCATCCCGCCTTACGGTTGACAAGATATCCTTTCATGGTCTTATAACGGCAGAAAATATCCTTAATCGAACGGGCAATCACATGGTGAATACCGGGCATACCGTTTGCAGAAGGAGGACCTTCATAAAAGACAAACGAGGGATGTCCTTCGCGGATTTCAAGACTCTTATGGAAGATGTCGCCATCCTGCCATTTCTTCAGCACCTCTTTATTGACGTTCGACAAGTCAAGTTTCGAGTATTCGGCAAATTTCTTACTCATATGCGTTATATTTATCTATCTTCTCAAAAATTGCCGCAAAGGTAGTGATTTAATTCGAATTAGGCAATATGGAAACAGCAAGGACTCAAATCTCTCCGGACGTATTTCCCAGCGCCATCAATAATGCCACCACTTCCGAATAATTCTTCCGGCCGGAGGGAATGTTGTTTCCTTTCAAGAACCAGTTGTAAACGGTACTCTGGATCTCGCCTATAAACGGGCTGTACAAATTCTCCCAGTAAGCGACTTTCCGGTTGTAAAGATCTTTTACCTCGGGGGAGATCGTCTCTTTCCATTCATTAAACTCCTCTTCCGACAATAAGCCGTAGGCATTGCTCAACACATAAGGCAACAAAGCAAAATAAGCCGAAAACCGGATTTCCGGCACTCCGGAACGGGAACAGACGAGAAAACCATACAAATTCGCTTCAGCCTCGCTGGATATTCCTAACACATGCGCCATTTCATGTGCATAAGTAAACGGATACTGGACCGGGAGCAGATCAGGGTTCAGATTATATTCGGTAAAAAACGGTCCCATATACCCCAATACCCCCACTCCACTCATCAAAAAGGGCATTAACATCGGCTTCGGATGCAAATACCCGGCAGGACTGACTAAAGAGAAACGCCCGGCAATTTCATGATATCCCTTTTTCACTTCCTCTGCGACGAGGGCCTTATCTATTTTTTCGACAGGCACAAAGGACGCATTCAACGAATCTGTATAAGTGGATAAGAACGAACGAAAAGCGTCGGCTGAATAAGCCGCATACGGGATTTCCGTCCGTGTAAAAAAGTCTTTCCTGAAATAATTCAATCCCCAAGCCAGATAAAACCAGACATATATCCACAACAAATATTCGATCATCCGTCCGGCTGTCGCCCGCCAGGAACGTTTCTTCACAATGGCATAAACCAGATAAGCAAGCAAACCGGCCATACTACCGTATATCAGGCAATCACCTATCGAAAAAGAAAATAGAGAAGAAAAACAGGACAAAGCACCCGATATATAGGGATATACATTCCGGGCATACGCCTCTCCCATATCCGGCGAAGGCATGGTGCACCAGATACCGGCCAGAAGGAGAGACAAGACTATCCAGCGTATATATTTCAATTTGAAATGTTTTTATTCAATAACTTCTTCACTTCCGCTTCCGACAGATTCCGGCGACAGGCATAATCTTTCATCTGTTCTTCATCAATATTACCAATCATGAAATATTGGGAATCCGGATGTGCAATATAAATGCCGCTCACCGTCGCCGTCGGATACATAGCGCCGTTTTCCGTCAACCGGACACCGATCTGTGACATATTTAACAACTTATCCAACGTGTAGTTCAAAAGCTGGTCCGGCAATGAAGGATAACCGATAGCCGGACGTATTCCCTGATATTTCACTTTATACAGGTCGGAGATGGAAAGCGATTCATCCGGAGCATATCCCCAATATTCCTTACGGACCTTTTCATGGAGATATTCGGCCGTAGCCTCGGCCAAACGGTCGGTCAAGGTTTGCAACAACATGGAATTATAGGTGTCACCTTCCTGCTCAAATCGCTCTTTCAGAGATTCTGCACCGACACCAGCCGTCACCACGAAAGCGCCGACATAATCCGTACGCCCTTCCGATACTGGCATCACATAATCGGCTAACGACTTATAGATTCCTTCCTCTTTTTTCGCCTGTTGACGCAAAACTGGAAGCAAGACTTCACCCACACGGATATTATCCCCATCACCATTTGCCGGGAAGAAACCATAAACCGCCTTACAATACTCGGCTTTCATCTCAACCAGGCGATCCAACAACTTAACAGCATCCTTGTATAACTGCATAGCCTCCGACGCCTTCGTCCGGTCCGCTTCCGAGAATTCAGCCAGCCAGGCGGCACGACAAGCGTCACAGCCGTGGATCTGCGCAATTTCCGAGAAACGCCCATTCAGTTTCCAGGCACTAAAAAAGAAGGTCCAATGAATATATGGAATTATTTCTTCCAAAGGAATATAAGGAATCACTTGTACCCCGTTCCGAGCCGGGACAACCGGATTGTAAGAGGCCCAGTCGATCTCCGGACGATTCGTCCGAGCTTCCGACAGCGGAACCAGTATCTCTTTTTTCTTGTTCATGGAGGCACGCAGAGCTTCATATTCGCTGTTCAGCTGGGCAATATAAGCATCCCGCGTATCCGGGTTCAACAGTTTGGCCGCAATCAACGGGTTTTGCGAAGCATCCAGTACATGAATGACAGGATAGTCATAATGAGGAGCGATCTTAATGGCCGTATGCAACTTTGAAGTCGTGGCGCCACCCACCATTATGGGAATACTCAAGCCAGCTTTCTGCATCTCATCCGTCACATGCACCATCTCTCCGAGCGAAGGCGTGATCAGACCGGAAAGACAGACCAGATCGGGCTTCTCTTCGATTGCCTTTTTTACAATCACGTCTGCCGGGACCATCACTCCCAAATCGATCACCTCATAATTGTTGCAAGCCAGGACGATCGAAACAATATTCTTTCCAATGTCATGCACGTCACCTTTCACTGTCGCAAACAGAACTTTTCCTGCCTTAGCAGAATCGGAAGATACCTTTTCCGCCTCGATTGCCGGTTGCAAAATGGCAACGGCCTTTTTCATCGTACGGGCAGTCTTGACAACCTGCGGTAGGAACATTTTTCCAGCACCGAACAATTCGCCTACCTTATTCATCCCATCCATCAGCGGTCCGTCGATAATATCCACCGCACGCGGATATTCCTTCAAGGCTTCCTTTAAATCTTCTTCCAAATGATCGCCGGCTCCTTTTATCAAAGCGTTTTCCAGACGCTCCTTCAACGGATATTCACGCCAGGCTTCCTGCTTTTCACCTTCCCCCTCCTGCGCTTTTACATGCAGGTTTTGGGCATATGCAACCAATTCTTCAGCTGCTTCCGGACGGCGTGCCAGAATAACATCTTCCAGCAACATACGGAAAGCAGGTTCGATATCTTCATAAAGTACAGACGACGAAGGATTCACGATCCCCATATCCATACCTTTGTTAATCGCATGATACAGGAATACGGAATGCATGGCCTCCCGCACGTAATTATTTCCACGAAAAGAGAAGGAAAGGTTGCTGACACCACCGCTTACCTTCGCGCCCGGCAGATTCTTCTTGATCCATTCCACGGCACGGATAAAATCAAGCCCATATCCGTTATGTTCTTCCATACCAGTGGCGATAGCCAATACATTCGGATCGAAAATGATTCCGTTCGGATCGAAATCGACTTTCTCCCGGAGGAGACGGTAAGCACGTCCGCAAACCTCGATCTTCCGTTCAAACGTGTCTGCCTGCCCCTTTTCATCAAAAGCCATTACGACCGTAGCTGCACCCAACTGTTTGATGCGAGCGGCATGTTGCAGGAAAACCTCTTCTCCTTCTTTCAAAGAAATCGAATTCACAATACTTTTACCCTGCACGCACATCAAACCTTTTTCGATCACCTCCCATTTAGAAGAGTCGATCATCACGGGAACACGGGAAATATCAGGTTCGGAAGCGATCAAGTTCAAGAAAGTCGTCATCTCCTTCACGGCATCCAACATTCCGTCATCCATATTGATATCGATCACCTGCGCGCCGTCTTCCACCTGCTTGCGGGCAATTGTCAAAGCCTCTTCATAATTTTCTTCCTTGATCAAGCGCAAGAACTTACGTGAACCAGCCACATTGCATCGTTCGCCGACATTCACGAAATTATTCTCCGGCTTAACTTCAAGCAGTTCCAAACCGGATAACCAAAGACACCCAGGCTTAGGAGCCGGGATATGCGGCTTAGCCCCCTTTACCAGTTCGGGATATTTGGCAATATGGGCCGGCGTCGTACCACAACAACCTCCCAATATATTCACCAGCCCTTCGTCAATAAAAGATTTTACATGAACAGCCATCTTTTCCGGCGTCTCATCATAGGAACCGAAACTGTTCGGCAGACCGGCGTTCGGATAAGCACTTATATAATAAGGAGCATGTTTTGCCAATTCAGCCAAAAAAGGCTTCATATCGGCAGCACCGAAAGAGCAGTTCAGACCGACACTAACAATATTGGTATGTTGCACGGAAGCCAAAAACGCAAGCAATGTCTGCCCCGAAAACGTACGTCCTCCCTGGGCAGATAACGTCAGAGAAAGCATAATCGGTAAATCCTTGCCTTTTTCCTTCAACACAGTCTCGGCAGCTTCCAGCCCGGCTTTCACATTCAGCGTATCGAAAGTCGTTTCAAACAAGACGATATCCACGCCCCCGTCTACCAAAGCGTCTACCTGTTCTTTATAAGCGCTATACAAATCCAAGTAGGTGACAGCACGGTAAGCCGGATCGCTCACGTCGGGGCTCATCGAAGCAGTCTTATTAGTTGGGCCGACAGAACCAGCTACAAAGATCGTGCGATCCGGGTGCTCCTTCATAAAGTCATCGGCCACCTCACGCGCCAACTTTCCGGCAGCCAAATTGATATTTCTCACCTGCCCTTGCATGCCGTAATCCTCCATCGAGATAGCATTTGCATTGAAAGTGTTGGTTGTAAAAATATCGGCACCGGCATCCAGATACTGACGGTGGATCGATTTGATCACATCCGGCCGGGTGATACATAACAGGTCGTTATTTCCTTTCAGGTCGCTCGTCCAATCAGCAAACTGTTTTCCGCGATAATCTTTCTCGGTCAGTTTAAATCCCTGGACCATCGTACCCATTCCTCCGTCCAGAATCAAAATACGTTCTTTCAGGACATTCAAAAATATCTCTTTATCCATGTTATGATTTATGATTTGCGATTTATGATTTATTTGTGACGCATAAATCATAAATTATAAATTCTTTCAATTCCGTTTAAATGCACGATCCATCTCCCGGCGGTCGTCCCGCTCTTTGATAGAATCGCGTTTATCATATTCCTTCTTACCTTTGGCGATAGCAACAACAACTTTAGCCAGTCCCTTTTCATTAATGAAAAGACGTGTCGGAATAATTGTAAAGCCATTATTGCGGGCAGCACTTTCAATCTTCCGCAATTCCTTTTTAGTCAGCAGCAACTTACGGTCACGGCGAGTCGTATGGTTATTGTATGTCCCGTAGAAATATTCTGCCACATACATATTTTTCACCCACAATTCGCCCTTCTCCACAATACAGAACGTATCAACCAAACTTGCCTTTCCCAAGCGTATCGATTTGATCTCCGTACCGGTCAGCACAATCCCTGCCGTAAACGTGTCGAGCAACTCATAATCGAAAGTCGCCCGTTTGTTCTTTATCTGTATGTTATTACTAATCTTCTCTTTCATCTTACTTCTTTTATCAAAAACGTAAACCGGGCATCAACATGGAAAGGATGACCTCGATCAGCCAAGGCGTCAACAGAATCAACCCGGTCGCGATCCCGACAAACTTCAGGCGTATCTTCTCCTCAACCTGCATATAAGGGCCGGCTCCTTCCCACACGATATAAAACGTATATAATACAAATATACGCAAAAAGAAAAACTCCGGGAGCAACATCAACACGATGTTCAAAGCAAACATCAACGAAGACGAATAGCCTACAAAACGTTGACACAGCTTCATGTCCTTCTCCCGTTTAAACAATCCCTGCCAAAGTTCGTTCAACAAATAGGAAGCCAAGTAAAAGCCGCCGAACGCAGCAACCAGTGTCCGGATAGACGATTTCAGTGCCAGTTCGACATCAAACTCTTTCCGGGTGAACAGCACACCCAAAAAAGCCGCTACCGTAACGAATCCAATCAGGGGATAGACAAACCGGGATAAAAACTCATCGTCCTTTTCTTCTTTTTTCGTCAGAATATCCCACGCTTTTCCTGGCTGGGAGATGATGGCTACAACCAATTTAAATATCTCTTTATACATTTTTTCAATACGTTCGTTTGCTATTTATCCTTTATTTGTCTTTTCCGGACAGGTCTATTGTAAACACATCGGAACTTTTCCAGTTTATCGATGCAGAATCCTTCCCGAATGAATATGCATAATTAATCCGGAACTTCAATTCATCCGAATTATTCTTTTCCGCCTCTTTCACCAGCTCTTCGATATCGAACGCACAAGGAATAATCATCGACTCGCCTCTTGTCGTGTCCGCCTTTATCTTAATCGTACGAAGGTAAAGGCTATAAATATTATCGTCTCCTAACAAATTATCCGGATCATAGGATAAAGAGAAACTATCCACTTGGTTTGTCGGATGATTGCTCATTTCCGTGAACAGGAACAAATTGCCTCTGATATAAGCGGAACGAGCCTGAAGGGAAGAAAGCAATAGTTCGTCCTTTGCAACAATAGAGGTATCGGTCAACGTATTATAGAAGTTCCAACGATTGACCTCCGAGATCGTATTTTCATAAATAATAGCCTCGGTATAACTGGTATCCGTCCCCGCCCCCATATTGTTTGCGACCCCGTAATCGATGGAATAATCAAACAAAATACATTCTCCGTTTTCCACATTGGCATTCTGGAAGTCTTCCGAAGAGACCACTACGTCCCCCTTGGTATAAATAGCCTTACCAGGTCCGTAACCGGTCACCACTACCCCTGCCTGGTTTGCCATCGTCAATTGGGTGGCCGGGTCTCCCAAACAAGAATTCAACACAACCAAACAAAAGGCCAAAACGCCATATAATACTGTTTTTCTCATTTCCATATACAAATTTGAAGTCGTATTTATCTTCCTCTCTTTATGGAGGAAACGCACAAAGGTACGAAAAAAAGGTTTATACGACAAAAGCCGAAAGATTAATCACACTCATAAAAGGAAAGCATGAATCGAGGCGGAGCTCATCCCGCCCACAGATTCATGCCTCTTTTCCTAATTATTATGGCAAAATAATTAAAAACAAGTAAATAGCTACGGGAAACGGAAATTAAGAAAGGCAAAAGCTACAGCTTCACAGTTCTCTTCCGGCCTATCCTCGAAGCCGTCGAAAAAATATGCGTTGCAGGTCTTCTGACTTACTTCCGGCATGAGCGCCTTCCCGACTCACGTCAGTGGCATAAAAGAATTGCCCATTCCGTTTTGAAGCTTACAGCAGCGGGACTGTCCGGGATTTACACCCGATTCCCTTTTAATCCTTTTCCGCGATTGCGAAGCAGGAACAATGCATGGGACAAATATACTAAATTTTCCATATATTTCTCATCTTCTCACAGAAAAAGCTGAAACCAACCTCAGACTCGTTAACCTTCGCGATAAGCTTCGACAGCATCCTGAACGGAACCGTACATCAACAGCAGATGGCGGGATTGGTTATAGGGAAGATTCAATTCCTCGGCAACCATACGGGCTCCACGGTCTATAAGTTTCTGATTGGTGAGCTGCATATTGACCATCCGGTTTCCTTTAATCCTACCCAATCGGATCATAACGGAGGTGGAGATCATGTTCAAGATCATTTTCTGCCCTGTTCCCGATTTCATGCGGGAACTGCCGGTGACAAACTCCGGCCCGACAATCATTTCGATTGCGACATCGGCCTCCATCGCCATCGGTGAATCTGGATTGCTGGAAATGGAGGCGGTCAGGATACCCTGTTCACGTGCTTTGCGAAGGGCACCGATCACATAGGGAGTCGTCCCGGAAGCAGCAATGCCGATCACGGTATCCTTCGTATTAACCCGGTGCTCCAGCAATTCCTGCCAGCCGCGTTCCTCATCGTCTTCAGCATTCTCCACAGGATTCCGGAGGGCAATATCACCACCAGCTATCAAGCCGACAATCAGTGTGGAAGGCATCCCGAACGTCGGGGGGATTTCGGAAGCATCCAAAACCCCCAATCGCCCGCTGGTTCCGGCTCCCAGATAAAAGATCCGTCCGCCCTGCTTCATGCGGGGAACGATCTGCAAAACCAATTCTTCTATTTTGGGGATTGTCTCTCGGACAGCCAACGCCACTTTCTGATCTTCCGTATTGATATCTTCAAGCAAGGCCCGGACGGACTTCCGTTCCAGGTCGTTATAGAGAGAATTCTGTTCCGTTATCTTAATGAATGACATAGCTTATTACAATTTACACGTTGCAAAGCTACTAAAATATCACATTCACATGTCAGTAAACTTCAAGCAAACAGGCTTGCTAACCCGGATGTCTTTTCCCGTATCTTTCAACAAACCGCTTTGCTTGTCTATTTCGTAAACCTGCACGATATGACTATCCCGACAAGCGCAAAGCAGGAACTTGCCGTTGGGGGTGATGACGAAATTACGCGGATGAATGCCGGTCAGCTGATAACCAATCTTTGTCAATTGCCCGTTTTCCAGATCGATAGAAAAAATCGCAATACCGTCACCTTTCAGACGGTTAGAGGCATATAGGAAACGACCGTCCGGTGTGATGTGTATATCGGCACTACCGGAGACATGTAACGTATCGGCTTCTACAAACCGGACCGGGGTCAGGTTGCCCTTGTCGTAATACATGAGAGCGACGCGGCCCGAAAGCTCGCTAATCAGGTAAGCCCATTTCCCGTTCGGATGAAAAACCGTATGGCGCGGACCTTCTCCCGCCGGCAAACTAAAAGAGGCAAGCGTCCCTTCCCGCAAACTCAAGCCTTTATCGGAAGCAATGATCTCGTATTTATAAATCCGGTCCGTTCCCAGATCGTTGGCATACAGATAGTTCTCATCCGGCGAAGCATACACACAATGCAGATGCGGAACCGCCTGGCGTTCGGACCCCGGTCTTCCTCCTTCATACGCATATACTTCAGCCGGCAGCAAAGCTCCATCGGCCGAGATGGAGAAAACACTTATGCTTCCGCCGTTGTAGTTAGCCGTGACAGCCATCCGGCGTTTACTGTCCACCCAGATATAACAGGGAGCGCTGCCATCCGTCTTCTGTTCGTTCAGCAAGGAAAGTGTCCCGGTATGTTTATCAAACGAATAGGCACATACTTTCGCGTCCGGCACAGCAGTTTCACTTACCGAATAGACAAACTTGCCATCCCGACTCACTGTCAGATAAGAAGGGTCTTGAATGCCCGACAGGCTTTTCACCGGCACAGCCGTCCCTTTCTCCACATCGAAGCGAAACAGATTTATACCAGGGTCTGTAGCATCCGCATACGATCCGACAAACAAAAATAATTCACTATCCTTTTGCATACACGATGTTATTGCCATAATTAACACCCCCGCTAAAAAATACTTTAAATTCGACATACATGCATTATTATTAACCAAGAAGCGTATTTACTTCCCGCACTTATCTTTCAACCATTCAATACGTTCCGACTGCTGTTCCGGATATGTCCAGTGACCGGTTTCGAGGTAAAGATGCAAGTCCTTCACTCCCGGAATAACATTGTAGGCCGAATACATGGATGTCGGAGGACAAGTCACATCATTATATCCCCAGCTATACCAGCCCGGAGCGTTCACCCGGCGGGCAAAATTCACGACATCAAAGTAAGCGAGCGTTTCCACTTCGTTTGCCACAGGCTGCGCATTCCGGTAGTAATGCGGCCAGCCTCCCGCACGTTTATGCAGATAGCCGGCATAATCGCACAAGGCCGGATAGAAAGCAGCAAGAAACTTGATACGCGGGTCTAGTCCGGCCGTGACAATAGACAAGGCTCCTCCCTGGCTTCCACCGGTCACACCGACTGTATTTCCATCAAACTCAGGCAAAGAATAGAGGAAGTCCACAGCCCGCACGCAACCGAGATAGACCCGTTTGTAGTAATGCGTATCGCGATTATTCTTGTTCATTGCATTATATCCGTTCAATGCTCCAGCAGCCAAGTTGTTATACACTTCCTGCGGCATCGTCACAGGAACACCATGTATTCCAATCTCCAACGTAATGATATCTTCTCCCAAATTGAATCCGTTATAAGGACGTATGCCCGCTCCTGGAACCTGGAGGACCGCCGGATATTTACCAGTTTTCTTCGGTACAATCAGAATGCCATATATACGGGAACCGGGGCGTTCATTCTGGAAACTGACATGATAGACATTCTGCGTAGAAGTGCATCTTTCCGGCAACAAAGTCATCTTGGGATCTAGCGGCTGCTTACGGGCTTCAGCGATCGCACCGGTCCAGAAAGCATCAAAATCTTCCGGATTGACCGTCGTCGGCCGAATCCTCGTTTCATCCACGCCAACTGTCGCCATCCCTTCATACTTCCGTCCGTCCACTTTGGCCGTCACCCTGCAACGCAAGAATCCGGGTTCATTCATCTTCGCTTTCAACGTTGTTTTTCCATCCGCCAAACGAACGTCTTTCTTTACAACCGTCGGAAAATATTCCGGTCCCAACTCATAATCGACAACTACATCTTTCAACAAATTCTCATTCTTGAAAACCTGTACCGTAAACTTGACTTCTTCCTTCGCCTTGCATTTCCAATCGATACGATCAGGCGAAACCACCACATTGACCAACTTCTGGGCCGGTTGTGCCAACACCAACGCACAATTACCCAACATCCCCAGAAGCAAACACAATAAGAATAAAGATTTTTTCATGATAAAAACCGAATTAGATAATTTATTATTTATAAAACACAGTGATAGTGAATCAGACCTTGAACCGGACTTTGAACGATCGTTCCTAATCGAAGCTCGAACTCACGAGCAACATCTTTCAATATATCCTGATAATACCAAGCAATGGAGCCTGTCAGATAGACAGGATGCTCCCGGTAATCATACTGCATGACATTGCGGGCAAAGAACGCCCGGAAACTATTGCTCACCAGATCACGTATTGCAGGTTCTTCCATATGCCGGAGCAAAAAAGGAGACAGGCTTGCCAAAAAACGATTCGGGAAAGGCCCTTTATAAACCTTTTCCATAATGATGGCCGGTGTCAAACCGGACTCCGCCCAAAAAGCCTCTTGCAAAGCTGCCGGCAACTGGTTCTTCAACACATCCCCAACCAACAATTTTCCAAGTACGGCGCCACTCCCCTCATCTCCCAAGACAAAGCCCAACGGAGATATGCTCTTGACAATACCCTTTCCGTCATACAGACAGGAGTTGGAACCAGTCCCCAAAATACAAGCAATGCCGGGACTGTCTCCACAAAGGGCACGGGCGGCTGCCAGCAAATCGCTGCCGACCTCCACCGGGACCGGCAGATAGCGCGTGACAGAACGGCGTATAATCTCGTTCTTTTCCGGAAACGCACATCCGGCACCATAAAAGTAAACGGCCCCAACAGAATCGGACTCCCTTATCCGGGGAATCAGATTGTCCCTTATCTCAGCCGAGATCTCCTCTTCCGTCTGGAAAAAAGGATTAATTCCTCCTGTCCTGATCCGGTCTATCTCCCAATTGCCGGACACAATACTCCAATCCGTTTTCGTGGAACCGCCATCCGCTATCAATATCGTTTTCGCCACCATACAAAGCAAATATATTTAGTTACTTCCTTGTTTCTTCTTCCCGAATTCGGGATCGATCTTCAGGCAGGCCGTGACAAGCAACGTCACCAGGCAACATCCCATCACCCACCAGAAGAAATTCTCGTAGCCCATCTGTTCCTGCAACCAGCCGGCCGCCATTCCAGGAAGCATCAGGCCCAAAGCCATAAAAGCCGTACAGATCGCATAATGTGCCGTCTTATGTTCTCCGTCGGAATAATAAATCAGATACAACATATAGGCCGTAAAGCCAAAGCCGTATCCAAACTGTTCGATAAATACGCAAATGTTGACTATCCACAAATTATCAGGCAACGCACTGCTCAAATAAATAAAGACAGCGTCAGGAAGGGAAATTGCCAACGCCATCGGCCAGATCCATTTCTTCAATCCTCCTGCCGAGGCGGCGATACCTCCCAATATTCCGCCCAATGTCAAACCGATCGTACCGATCGTCCCGTACACCAGTCCGATTTCAGCCGTCGAAAGCCCCAAGCCACCCACTTCGCGGGGATCGACCAGGAAAGGCGTTACCAATTTAGCCAACTGGGCTTCCGGGAAACGGTACAACAGCATAAACAGAATCGCGACAAAGGCTTGTTTCTTTTTGAAAAAAGAGGCGAAAGTCGCGAAAAACTCTTTTAAGATTGTGGAAGGAGTCACCGTAGCCGATGGCTTATCCCCTTTCGGCAAAGGAAGTATATACCGGTGATACAGGAACAAAGCCAAAAACAGCCCGCCTAAAATAAAGAATGTAACAGACCAGGCAAGCGGGATATTCCCCGTACTGTTTTCCAGAAATCCGGCAAACATGACCAGCACACCCTGTCCGGCAATAATCGCAATCCGGTAAAAAGTACTCCGGATACCGACGAAGAAAGTCTGTTCATGCGAATCGAGAGCCAGCATGTAAAAGCCGTCCGCCGCAATATCATGTGTGGCGGAACTGAAAGCCAGCAACCAGAATACAGCCAATGAAGCCTGGAAAAAGAACGTCGTCGGGATCGTAAACGCCACTCCGGCAAGTCCTGCCCCGATCAATAACTGCATCGTGACCACCCACCAGCGTTTGGTCTTCAGCAAATCCACAAAAGGACTCCAAAAAGGTTTGATCACCCAGGGCAGATTCAGCCAACTCGTATAAAGGGCGATATCGGTATTTGAAACTCCCAGGCGCTTATACATCAAGACAGAGACGATCATCACCGCGACATAAGGTATTCCTTGCGCAAAATACAGGGAAGGAACCCAAAACCAAGGAGACCGTACAGATGGCTTATCAGACATAGGCTTATATGATGTCATACTTCATCTCTTATTTTCCGGATGAGCTCATTCTCCTCATCCTCCGTAATACTTACCTCTTCCCAGACCTTTTCGAGGTCTGCAAATGTCACTTTCTTAAAGTCCTTTTCCAAAGGGACGACAAATAAACCGGCCATCTCGACCGTCGCCGGGCTGATGAGAATATTGGCATCTCCCTCGGCATAATAGCAGGATGGACGCAATTCCCGCCGGGGGAAGATACAGGTAATCCAAACATCATCCTCCCTCCAGGCCAACAGGTTCATCATTGGTTCGTAATCATCCGGTCCCATCGGCATCATGTCGTATAACAACTCGAAAACGGCCGCCGCCTCACCCTTATCCCTCGACACTAGGATAAAACAGACCGGAAGGAGATCGACTGAAGCATAGAAACCAGTCCGTTCACTTTCCCAAACGACCTGTTTCGGGAAGTTCGGCCAATTTCTCACAACCGGAAACTCCTCTTTCTTTCCAGCTTGGAAATGCATATGATCCGGAGCGGAAGCACCGCATTTCGGACCATTATAGAACAAGGCATAGTCGGATAAATCCGAAACGATGTCCAGCATATCCTCGTAATAAGGCTTTATCTGTTGCTTTTCATGCCAATGCAGGGGAACGGTCAGATGGTCTTCGAAAATAGGATATGGATTAACCAGTATTTCAAACGCATCATTATACGTCACTCCCTTTTGTTCTTCCGGCCGATGGCAGAAAAAACAGGGGCGCGCCAGCAAGGATGCCTTGTCGATCTTAGCTGCGGAAGAACGAATCCGTTCCGGATTAAATTGAAGAATCGTTGTCCTGTAATCATCCTGGAAATAACGCGTCTGCACATTGGTCAAAGAACCATAATTCTCCCTTGCCAGTTTCCAATCCTGCTTTTGGTCTATCAGCAGGAATTCTATTTCTCGTTCCAAATCATTCATAAGCTTCGTGTTTTCATGGTTGCCGGCAACTTGTCCCGCAACACAAATGTAGTGAAAAAAGAATCCATAGTGAGCAAACGGCCAAAAGACCAAGAAGAAATCATTTGGGCGAATGAGCGTTCAAGGCAATCCGCGCCTGCAATTCCCAAGTACGGATACGGTCTTTGTAGGTATTATGTCCGTTCATTTTCACGACATCGAGCGCGGCATCCGAATTGTCTTCCCAGCGGCGGCAGAGGTAAAGGACATCATAGATGCGCCCGATACGCCAGGTGCGGGAGATACGCAGTCCCAAAGCATAATCTTCTCCATAGCTTGTATTCGGAAGGTTGATCCTCCGGAGCACAGGTGTATAAAAGGCACGGGGAGCTCCCAGACCGTTGATGCGGAGCGCATTGTTACGTCCGTTTTCAAGCGTCCACTCCCGATGGTCAATGATGCCGGGCGGTATTTCGTTCATCTTAAAATCGGTCATCCGATAGGTTCCGACAACCATCGCGCAGTTCTGTTCGTAAAAAGCATCAACGATCTTCTGCAACGTATCAGGACCGCTATATACATCGTCGCTATCGAGCTGGACGGCAAACTTGCCACAAGCCGGATGATGCACACCCACGTTCCAGCAACCGCCGATCCCCAGATCGGAACGTTCCGGAACCAAATGAACCACACGTCCGTCTGCGGTATATTTTCCGATCGCTTCGGAAGTTCCGTCTGTCGAATGGTTATCCACAATGATCAGATTAAAGCGGAAGGTCGTTTTTTGTGCCAGCACGGAACAGATAGCATCTTCTATCGTACGGATACGGTTGCGGACCGGGATGATAACGGAGGCTTCCTGCTCGAAACCGCCGGCATCGAAGGTGACCGGTTCAAAGTCCGGGGCAAGATAACCGCCGACCCGTTTCAGGTAGGCCGTACAAACAGCTTCCATCTCGATCTGCACCGCCCGGTTTTTCGGATCAACATAATCGAACAACTTCTCTCCGCTCTTGCGGATATCCGTCTCCACTTCCGAGTACAAATATTCATTGACATGAACCAGTTCGGCCAGCTCCGAGACACGAAGGCGAAGGTCATACAGCCCGGCAAAACGGTAATCAGCATCCATCGCCCGGACCGCCTGCTTCAAAACGGACGAACGGAAAAACAGCAGGGAGCCGAAATCAAAATCATCACGCAAGCTTCCTTTCTGATAGTCTATGACAGGAGCCTGTTGGCTGTTGCCGTTTTTTAACAGGTAACGATCCGCATAAAGCATTCCGGCATTCGTATCGCCGGCAATAGCCAACAGGCGTTCGAAGGCGAACTGCCCCGGCTCGAATGCCGTATATTTGGTATATAATAATGTATAGGCCGTATCTGCATGTAAAGCAATCGTCCGGAAAGTAGCGGTACTAGCGGGCGAATCGATCATCAGCATCTCACAACCCTCGACCTCATCGGGAATCTTTTCCGTCGCCAACAAGTAGATATTCTTTATCCGGTCACATAGCCCCAACGCTCTTACGGTTTGCCTGGCCTGGGGTAAAGAAAGGAACGGAATGAAGCAATTTATCATTTTCATAACGTAATTAGTTGATACCGGAAACAAAAATAAGGATAAAATATGAGCTTTTGCCGGAAGAGAAAAATATCTTTGTAAGTACATCAAAAATAAAACCAAGCTGGCAGAAGACCTTCAATTATAGACGGCACAAGAGGCCTTATTTTCCCTCTTCGAAGATAAGACCTTTCGTTTGTTTTCTTTCGAGAGATGACGGGGTGAGCAAAATACGACCTTCGCTTTCCGCATGTACCGGCAGGCTCTTCAATCCGCTTATCCGCGAAAGCGCCTCACTCAGCAGCCTCTCGTTCGTATCTCCGAAGGGCAACAAATCATTTCCTATAACCAGTTCCTCGATCTTTACATCTGGTTCAAAACCATTTGCATAGTCAGCCTCGTGGTCAGCATTATAAATGCGTAATGTAATCGGATGTAACAGCCAGTCATATTCTTCCTTGGTTCCGAAAGTATTGCTGCCCACCCGCTTGCCAATCGTTTTTTCTCCTATGATCGTGATGTTACTACGGGTAAGATAAGGGATCAGGCAATTGATCACGGCCTCCGAAGCAGATGCGGTCACACTTCCTGTCAGCACGTAAATGCGTTTCAAGTCCAGATTAGCATTTCCTATTTCGGAATTTTTTCTCAACAGCAAAGTTTCATCACTTTTTGATTGCTTTTCGTTATGCTCCATAATACAGAATGTCTTACCCAAAGCATCGGCCGGAGCCAGAAGAGAGGTCATCAACTGCGCACAAGTGACCAAACCTCCCTGATTATATCGCAAATCCAACACAAATTCGTTCACACTTTCAGCTTTAAACCCCGCAAAGACTTGCTTCATCTGGTCGTCATAGATTGTACTTTCATCGTCCGGGCCGGAAGAAAAACTGTTGTAAACCAGATAACCGACCTTCTTGCCACCCACCGTATAGACGGAATCTTTCAGAAAAGGCGTGTCTTCCACTGCGCGGGAAGCTGCAATCGAAACAGTTTTTTGGTTACAAAAAGTGACCTCATTACCTTTCCTTACCGCATCAGCCAATAAAAAAGTAGTTTCACTTCCACTATAAAAAGCAGACATGTTCGTCACGTTCGGAGTCTCACTACCAACAGCAATAATCCAGTCCCCCCGTTCCAATCCGGCTTCGGCAGCAGGAGAGCCAGGCAAGACATACAAAACCCAAGCATAATAAAGGTCGCCGTGTTTATACGATGCAAACTCAAAACCATACGAATCGTCTGCCGTAACAGACTTCGTATCCTCTTTCTTTTTCTCTATCCGGGAAAAAGTGAGCCATCCGTCTCCGTATTTTACGCCATCCTGATCAGACAACAATGAACCGAAGAACTTATCTGGAGATTGCGAAAAGTTCAAGTCCCCTTTGTCAGGCACATCCTCATTCCATAAATAGTAATCCGTCATGACCTTATAGATCCAATCATTCGTACCCTCGTCAGAGAGATCCGGAACCTTATCATCCGTCGTACAAGACGGTACAAGCAAAAGGACAGCCAGCAATCCCATGAGGACGGCAAACGTCGTGTTCTCTGAAGCAAACTTCTGTTTCATTGTCATATCTGTATTATATTGAAAAAATAACCGCGCAATTTCCAAACGGAAACTGCGCGGCTTTTATTGGAAAAAACTTACGTTTTTATTATTCACCTAACAGTATTTCCAGAATCTGAACAGCAGCCTTCGACACAGAAGTACCCGGACCAAAGATGGCAGCAACGCCCGCCTTGTACAGGAAGTCATAATCCTGTGCAGGAATAACGCCACCAGCTATCACGATGATATCTTCGCGTCCTAACTTCTTCAGTTCTTCGATCACCTGCGGAACCAAAGTCTTGTGTCCGGCAGCCAAAGAAGAAACACCCATTACGTGAACGTCGTTTTCTACAGCCTGGCGGGCAGCTTCGGCCGGAGTCTGGAACAACGGTCCCATATCCACGTCGAAACCACAGTCTGCATAACCTGTAGCTACAACTTTAGCACCACGGTCGTGTCCGTCCTGACCCATCTTAGCGATCATGATACGCGGCTGGCGACCTTCTTTCTTGGCAAACTCGGCAGTCAGCTCACAAGCCTTCTGGAAGTCTGCATCTTTCTTAGTTTCTGATGAATACACGCCTGATATAGTTCTGATGATTGCTTTATAACGACCTACTACAACTTCGCAAGCATCGGAGATTTCTCCCAGTGATGCACGCAAGCCGGCTGCCTTGACAGCCAGTTCCAGCAAGTTGCCTTTCTTCGTACGAACACATTCCGTGATGTCGGCCAATGCTTTCTGTACGGCTTCTTCATCACGGTTGGCACGCAGTTCTTTCAGCAGTTCGATCTGCTCGTTACGAACGGCAGTATTATCGATTTCAAGGATATCGATCGGATCTTCCTTCGGCAGACGATATTTGTTCACACCAACGATTGTCTGGATACCGGAGTCGATCCGAGCCTGCGTACGGGCAGCCGCTTCTTCGATTCGCATCTTGGGCAGACCGGTTTCGATAGCTTTCGCCATACCGCCCATGCTTTCGATCTCCTGGATCAAAGCCCAGCCTTTATGAACCAATTCGTTCGTCAGAGATTCCACATAGTAAGAACCAGCCCACGGGTCGATTTCCTTACAGATCTTTGTTTCTTCCTGGATATAAATCTGAGTGTTACGAGCGATACGTGCAGAGAAGTCTGTCGGCAAAGCGATCGCTTCGTCCAATGCGTTCGTGTGCAAAGACTGCGTGTGCCCCAAAGCGGCAGCCATAGCTTCAATACAAGTACGGCCAACGTTGTTGAACGGGTCCTGTTCGGTCAACGACCAACCAGAAGTCTGGCAGTGAGTACGCAAAGCCAGAGATTTCGGGTTCTTGGCACCGAAGCTCTTCACGATCTTCGCCCACAACATACGTGCAGCACGCATCTTGGCGATTTCCATGAAATGGTTCACACCGATCGCCCAGAAGAAGGACAGACGCGGAGCGAAAGCATCGATATCGATACCTGCATTCACACCGGCACGAAGATATTCAAGACCGTCGCAAAGCGTATAAGCCATTTCGATATCGGCCGTCGCACCTGCTTCCTGCATGTGGTAACCGGAGATGGAGATGGAGTTGAACTTCGGCATCTTCTGAGAAGTGTATTCGAAGATATCGGCAATGATACGCATGGAGAATTCAGGCGGGTAGATATAAGTGTTACGCACCATGAATTCTTTCAGGATATCGTTTTGGATCGTACCGGCCATCTCTTCCAACTTGGCGCCCTGTTCCAAACCGGCATTGATATAGAATGCCAGTACAGGAAGTACGGCACCGTTCATTGTCATGGATACAGACATCTTATTCAAAGGAATACCATCGAACAAAACTTTCATGTTTTCCAACGAACAGATAGAAACACCGGCTTTACCGACATCACCTACCACACGTTCGTTGTCGGCATCATAACCACGGTGCGTCGGAAGGTCGAAAGCGACAGACAGACCTTTCTGGCCGGAAGCCAGGTTACGACGGTAGAATGCGTTGGACTCTTCAGCAGTTGAGAAACCTGCATACTGGCGGATTGTCCAGGGACGCATAGCGTACATGCCGCTATACGGACCACGCAAATAAGGAGGCAGACCGGAAGCATAGTTCAGATGTTCCATACCTTCCAGGTCTTCTTTAGTATATACGGGTTTCACCTCGATGTGCTCGGGTGTTTTCCAATTGGCCTCGATGCCATTGGCTTTTGCCCATTCGGCAGCATTAGTAGCTGCAAAACCGGCATTCTTTATATCTATGTTTTTAAAATTTGGTCTCATATCTCTGATGATTTGAGATTCACCATTTATGATTTGCGATTTATGATTCATGGCAACGAACTGCCAATCATAAATTATAAATCATAAATCATAAATCAATTAATTCCTAATTTTACGTTGAAAGCTTTCAATGTCTCAAGCACGTTGCTCTTTACATTTACATATTGGTCGATGCCTACTGCTTTCAGATCTTCCATGCAAGCAGGCATACCGGCTACAACAAATTCTGCTCTTCCGGCCAAAGCCTTGTAAGCAGCAGGAGCCAATTCTGCATATTCATCATCGCTTGAGCAAAGAACCACGATTTCAGCACCAGCCTCAACAGCGGCTTCCACACCGGCTTCAACCGTATCGAAGCCTAAGTTATCAATTACCTTATATCCTGCACAAGCAAAGAAGTTGCTTGAGAACTGAGAACGAGCCAGGCGCATAGCCAGGTTACCGATCGTCAGCATGAATACTTTCGGAGTCTTGCCGCTCTTTTCCGTTGCCAGACGCAAAGCTTCAAATTCCGAAGCACCCCGTGAGAAATCGAGAGCCGTGATAGTCGCTTCACCGCAATTGTGACCACCACCACAGCAGCAACCGGCAGCTTCGTTCTGGATCTTTTCGGCAGCCACTTCGTTGAAGTTCGGGAACTGGTTGGTTCCTAACAGGATTTCACGACGGGTAGCGACTGCTTTCTTGCGGGCTTCGTTGGATGCATTAACTGCTTTCTGGATTTCGCCGGAAGCGACTTCCGCACCAAAACCGCCCTTATCTTCCACTTCCAAGAACAACTTCCAGGCTACATCAGCCAGAGAGTTTGTCAAAACTTCCACATAATAAGAACCGGCAGAAGGATCGACAACCTTATCCAAATGACATTCTTCCTTCAACAACAACTGCTGGTTGCGGGCTATACGTTCGGAGAAGTCGTCCGGAGTCTGATAAGTCTTGTCGAACGGACGAACCGTGATCGAATCGACACCGGCAAGAGCAGCAGACATGGCTTCCGTCTGTGAACGCAGCAAGTTTACGTGGGCATCATAAACCGTCATGTTCCATTCCGAAGTCTGTGCATGAACATGCATCTTGCAAGCGCACTGGCAAGCAGGGTTGTAGGCGGCAACGATTTCTGCCCACAGCCAACGAGCGGCACGGAACTTGGCGATTTCCATGAAGTAGTTGGAGCTGATACCGAAATTGAATTTGATCTTCTTGGCCACTTCCGTAGCGTCCAGGCCTGCCTCGGTCAGCTTAGCCAGCAGTTCGTTTCCCCAAGCCAATGCATATCCCAACTCCTGAGAGATATAAGCACCTGCATTGTTGAAGTAGAAGGCATTCACTGCCAATACTTTGTAACCCGGCAGAGCAGCACCCGCTTTGAGCACAGCGGCAGCAGCTTCCACCCAGTTTTCATTTTCCTTACCTTTTACCAGAGGTTTCTTGAACGGGTCGTAGTTTACAGACCCTTTGCATTTTTCCAGGTCTGCGCCTTTGCCTTTGAAATAGTCAGCGAGAATACCGATCAGCATTTCAGCCTTGCAGTTGCAAGTATTGAAATTCAGTTCCACACACTCAGGACAAATCCCGTCAAGTAAGGTAGCAATGTTTTCAGCGTTTACGTCGCTTCCCTTAATGATGAAGCCAAGAGACGTCACACCCTTATTCAGGATGTCAAGGGCTTTTTCATTAGCACCTTTGAAACAGGTGACTTCGATGTTCTGGCGCACCTTCCAATCGTTGTCCTTCTTTGTTCCGCGAACATAAGGGAATTCACCGGGAAGAGACTCGGTAGTCTTCAAACCTTCGATGTCTTCTGCACGATAGAAAGGATTCACATTAAATCCTTCGCCTGTCTTCCAAACAAGCTTTTTCTCAAACGGAACCCCTTTCAGGTCGGCCGTAATCTTCGCCATCCACTCTTCAGTAGACACAGGTGCGAATTCTGAGAAAAGTTTTTCTTTTAATTCTGCCATAATATTAGTTATTTTAATACTGGTATTAGTAATTGTTCAATAGTATATTGTTCAATAACAGAAGGCAAAGGTAGAATAAATAAACTTGAACGCAAATGAAATACAAACGAATTTGACACCTCTTTTAACGCCTTTTAGTGGAGACACATAGAATTTGGATACCAAAATGACAGGAGACAAACATTTTCTTCAAAAAAATTTCTCCAAATGATACATCGGAATAAAATATTTACTAATTTCGCAACGTCAAACAAAGACTACCCGGTGCATTCGTCTAGTGGTCTAGGACGCCGCCCTCTCACGGCGGAAACTCGGGTTCGAACCCCGGACGCACTACAAGAAGCTCGCAGTTCATTTGCGGGCTTTTTCTTTTTCAGGTTATGAACAAACGTGTCTCGTCCTGATTCAAGTTGACCATGCCACCTCCCGCTTTATATCCACAACTATATATTAGTGAAAAATAAGGACGTAACAACCCAAACTAACAAACATATACACTGAGATTTATAACCAAGGCTACTACTCTTTTACTTTTCGACCAAAGGCAAAAAGGTTTTCGCCCTTAGTCGAAAGGGCTTTTGACTAAGGGCGAAAACCTATTCGACTAAGGGCAAAAGGTCTATGGTTAAGCGGTTTTGCAATAGAAGTATGGTTATTGCCACTTAAATAGTGGCCTTCCAAGTCCGCTTACACTCAGATGAAAGCAAATTATACTTATCTGAACAATGTTGAAACAACCACGCTATCTCCATCATTAGGAGCCGGCTGCAGATCCAGCAAGCGGGCAATTATCAGATACAAATTGACATTCGCCATCACCGGCAGCTCGACATTCTGTTTGAAGGAAGGCCCTGCAGCATAGAAGATGGCCTCCATTTCCGGAGCAAAGTTATCATATCCATGTGTAGCCGCGAATACAGGACACGATTCGGGGCGGAATTGCAGATACGTCCCGATATCCGGTAATACGAACAGATCGCCTATACGCGGATTCTTTCCATACACGAACTTTTCCGGAATCTCATTCTTTCTCCAAACCGTTACACGAGGTACACGCTTCAGGATTGCATAAGCGCTATCTGTATAAGTCGGTTTCGGATAAAGCAAAGTCGGCACTCCGTCGAAAACATAATCGAAACTGTCGCGAGGCAGATAATCATTCAGATTCACATAATTCTCCGGATAATAAGTTGCCATGCCATGATCAGACAGGACGATAAAATCAATCTGGTCAAAGATATCCAGCCTACGGGCTTCAGCAAAGAAGTCACCTAATATACGGTCCAAATGTTCAACCGTTGAAAGGGTTGCCGACGAATCGGGGGTTGCCCTATGCCCGACTCCGTCCGGTTCTTCCATATACCACATGATCAGGTGCGGGCGGACTTCCTCCGGCAGTTGCAACCAGGCAATCACCGAATCCGCCCTGTCAGAAAAAGGAACATTCTTATCGAACGGTTTCCAGATGGAAGGCCGGCGTCCCTGTATCGGATATTCACTACCGACCCAATAGAACGAGGCGGTTCGGACACCCTGCTTTTCCGCCGTGTTCCAGATCGGCTCTCCTCCGAAAAAGGCTGGATTCGGATTTCCCATCACATAGACGCTATCCAGATCGGGGGCATAAAAGAAATTATTCACCAATCCATGATGATCCGGATGCAAGCCTGTCGCCATACTGTAATGGTTCGGGAAAGTCACACTCGGAAAGCTGGGACGAAAAGCAGCCTTCACCCCAACGCAGGCCAATGAATCGAGCGTCGGCGTATGTGCATGCGACGGATAATCCGAACGAAAACCGTCCATAGACAGGACTACGACGTAGCGTTCCTTCTTCGAGTGAGCCGTACATCCGGCTATCGACAAACAGATTATCGAAAAGAGACTTACTAATATGAATGTCTGAAATCTATACATATAGGTTTAGAAAATATATTTAAAACCGATCTGGGCATGCCAGCGAGACAAAACATCATTCTTGGTGATCGTATTCCTCGAATTATAAGCATATGTGTTTGTGTAGTTGCCATCTTCACCCTTCTTACTGCCGATTACCTGCAAAGGCATTACGTTATAAGCTGCGGTGTAAGTGGTTCCCCATTTCTTATTCAACATATTGGCAAAGTTCGTAACGTCGAATGTCACCTGGAATTTGCTGCCACGGTCTTTCAGCACGAAGATATCCTGCGCCACATGCAGGTCGACCCGGTTTTCCCACGGAGCCGAATTGGAGTTACGCATGGCGTACGCTCCACGATGTTTCTTTGCATAGCTGTCGCCTTCGATCCATTCGTCAAACTTCCGACGGTCTTCTTCTGTCTTGAAGTCCATCTTCTGCAGTTCGTCTTCAGTCGGGATATAAAGCAATGAGTTTCCACCCCAGCCGTCACCGTTGTAGTCGATATAGACCGTTTTCTTTTTCTCGGCATCGTAGTAAGATTCGTTCATCGTCAGACTGTAACGCTGTCCCACGTAGCCGTTATAGACAAGAGAGACGGTAGTTGCCATGAAGCCTTTGGCATAGCGGGGAGTCCGATAACCGACAGAAACCATCACACGGTGAGGGATATCGAACATGGAATAAGCCAGACCAGGGTTATTGGAATCTACCGCATAATTATATTTCCAGTTGGAATAAGCCACAGAAGAGGTTCCGTCATACACCGATTTGGAATGCCCGAACGTATAAGACGCAGCCAAGTCCAAACCGAAATGGAAGCTCTTTTCAAACAAGACGGACAGAGAATAGGTATATCCCATATTCGTATTTTTCAGATTGGTAATACTGAAATACTTCTTATCTACGGAGTAATAAGGAGTGGCGGAAGTTTCCACACCCGGAACGGCATAGACTTTGGCATTGCTCGATAATGCCAGGTTCTCAAAATATACGTTATTGAATGTTTTGGAATATAGCCCTTCCAAAGTCATCTTCACATCACCGGGCAAGACACGTTCCAATGCCAAGTTCACACGGAAAACCTGCGGATATTTAAAGTCTTTGGACACGGTCACGATATCGGGGGTCGCAGGATTTCCCTTTTGGGAATTCATGGCTCCGATCGGATCATCCGCATATTGTCCCAACGAAGGGGCGGAAGTCGAACCGGAAGCAAAGATAGTCGTACCTTTCTGCTCAACCCCGGTATTATTATAAGCATTGGAAAGCCATACAAAAGGAACGCGCCCCGTAAACAACCCCAGTCCACCACGAATCAAGGTGGTCCGGCTATCGTCCGTATACCAGCGGAATCCCAGACGGGGAGATACCATCACTTTGGCGCCGGGCATTTCTCCTACTCTTTCCTTAATATTTTTGCTTGCGGCATATTCATTGAATTCATTATTGACTGTCGGATCATTAAACAACAAAGGGATATCAAAACGTAAACCGTAAGTCAGCGAAAAATTATCGGCAACATCCCATTTGTCCTGTGCATAGAAGCCAAACTGACCAGCTTTAATAATAGGCGTATAGCGATAGTTACCGCCCGTCACATCGGGGTCCGTATACTTGAATACATATTTGGAAGGACTGTCATTCAAGAATGCGTCCATCGAACCGAACTCCCATGAGCCGGTAACGGCCTGAATAAAGAGGTTCTTCATCCGGAATATTTCATTGTGCGTACCGAAGGTAAAAGTATGATTTCCCTTATACCAGGAAAGATTGTCCTCAAATGTGTAAATATCCTGATCCAGGGCGTTTGCTCCTGAAGAATACTCCGTACCGATATTGACCGTCGTATTGTTTGTTCCGCTGTTATCGCTACCGTTAATCTTTACGTTCGGCCCTTGGTAAGCCACCTGGCGTTCATCCCGGACTGTCGTAACACCTGCACGGAACTCGTTATACAAGACATCGCTCCAATGGGAGTTCCACTCGGCCACAAACGAATTCGTCTTATTTTTCATCCGGTAACCACTCCCGTTAAAGAAGTAGGTCGTGCTTGACGGGCTGAAAATGTCATCGTATGAGTTATTATACTGATAACGGAAAGCCAGTTTATTGTTCCGGTCGATATTCCAGTCGATACGTCCTAAGAAATTAAAGGCCCTCTGATCTACATCGCGTGATCCGAAACTCTCACGGATTCCGGTATATTCTTCATACTTATCGGCTATTTTCTGTGCCATATCGGTAGAAAAGCCTTTCTCGTCATATCCGGCATAGAAACGGGAGGGATAAGATTCCTTACGGTTTTCTGCATTGGCAAAGAAAAACAGCTTGTCTTTGATGATCGGACCACTCAACGTCCCGCCAAAAGTTTTTGTGGACTGTTCCGTCAATTTATCCTTTATGTTATCTTTATAAGCATTGTACTTTCCGTAAAGACCTTCATTCGTAAAATAAGAATAGACCGATGCATGGTATGTGTTGTTTCCCTGTTTGGTAATAGCGTTGATGCCACCTCCGGTAAAACCGCTTTGGCGAACATCGAAAGGAGCGACCACCACTTGGATTTCCTGGATGGCATCCATCGAAATCGGATTGGCATTCGTCTGACCACCGTTTGTACCCGACGGAGCCAGCCCGAAAACATCATTGCTCACCGTACCGTCGATCTGGAAACTGTTATAACGGTTATTGGAGCCGGCAAACGTGATCCCTCCGTTTTTGGAGGTCATAGCCATCGGCATATTCTTTACGACATCATATATATTGCGGTCGACCGTCGGAGTCTCCTGTATCCTTCCTGTAGAGAAATTTTCGGATGCACCGATATTCGCTTTTGCATCAGCAGTGACTACCACTTCTCCCAATTGCTCCGAACTGGGATACAAGGTCGCATTCAGGACATATGTATTGCCCAATTCCAACCTGATATCCGTAAAAATAGCCTTTTTATAACCGACATAGGAAATCTCCACTTTATAGGGTCCTCCGGTACGCATTCCCTGGATCGTGTAACGGCCATCCACATTCGTTACCGCACCATACATGGTTCCGGATGGTTCGTGTACCGCTACCACCGTAGCTCCTATCACATACTCATTTTGATCGTCGATAATTTTTCCGCTCAGTACGGAAGTTGTCACCTGAGCTTTTACGGAGAACCCTATGCATATCAAAACACATACAAAAAAGCAGATAACTTTTTTCATACAGAAATTTGTTTTTAATGAATACCCTCTACAAAATTTAACATTGCATCACAAAGATACAACCTTATAATCACGCTTTTATTATATTTCTGTATAAAATCAATGACAACTTATTAATTTTCATCCCCATTACGAAGATCATCGGCAATATCCTGATGCTGCCGAGCCAACTCTTCCTCCCCTATATGCAGAAATGCTTCGGCAAGATATTCATGGGCTGCAGCGTGCTTCGGTTTCAGGTCGACAGCTTTCATAAAGTCAGAAACGGCTTCGTCGTAATATTTCAGTTGAAGATAAGATTTTCCACGATTATAACGCGCTTTAAATGATTTCGGGTTCAGTCGCACGGCTTCGTTCAGGCAAGTAACCGCCTGGAAACCGTCACCCATATCGAGAAGGGTCACTCCTTTACGTACCCAAGCATCCACAAACTCAGGATAAAGCTTGAGCGCTTTGTCGAAAGAGCGAATAGCTGCATTCGGATCATGCGCTTTCGTAATACATTCATTCCCCATCAAATAGTATTCGTGGGCATATTCTTTCTGAATCTCCCGCTGGGCGTGTATCTCCTCCCGGAGTTTCTTGATCTGCGCCCGTTGAGTGTTCATAGTTTGCAATTTCATACGGAGCAACCGTTGCACTTCTGGCTTTTCCAGCTCATTCCGCTTACTGACAGCAGCAGCGAAAGCCTCAACCATCTCTTTCACATTGCCGGATTTAAAACAACGGGCGGCACGTGCATACAACAATTCCGCCTCACTTTCACGCAAACTTTTTTCAATCAACTGCCGGTCATTAAACATCTGGCTGAACTGGACGATCTCTTTCCGCACAAAGATATCATGCGGAGAAATCCGGCTTTTCAGCACCAGCCCTTCCAGAGACGTACAACGACTTAAAGCGACATATGTCTGGCCACCAGCAAACACACCACCAGTCAAATCCACCACGACACGGCTGAACGTAAGCCCCTGGCTCTTATGCACGGTGATCGCCCAGGCAAGACGAATCGGCAACTGCTCGAAAGTACCGACAATTTCTTCTTCGACCTTTTTCTCCTTTTCATTGTATTTATACTTATAGTTGCGCCAGGAAGTCGGCTCGACCAGATATTCCCTCCCGTCCTCTAACAGGACGTAGACATTCCCATTCTCGTCGATCCCCGACACCATACCGATCGTACCATTGACCCAACGGCGTTCATAATCATTATCGATAAAAATGACCTGGGCCTGCTCCTTGATGGATAGGTTTAATTGTGTCGGTAGAGACGACTCAGGGAAATCACCTTCGATCTTGCCGTGAGAAACGAACTCTTCACCGGGCAATTCCCCCAACTTCCGTTCATTGATAAAATCCACCTGATCCCGCCGGGTGGCAAGCGTGATGTACATATCCTCGTTTCGAGGTATAAAATCAGGGAAATAGCGAGCATTCAAAGTATCCAACTCCTGTTTCCGGGCAATATTGCTACGGATACGATCCAAAATATTGATAAATACAGGATCTGTCTGCCGGTACACTTTCTGCAATTCAATCGGGACCAGATTTATATCTTTGAAGACACGGGCCGAAAAGAAAAACGGACTGGCATAGAAGAGACTTAATATTTCTTTCTGGTCGGCAGGGACCACCGGCTCCAATTGGAAGACGTCGCCGACAAACAGCAATTGCTTGCCTCCGAACGGCAAACGCATATTACCGGAAAAGACACGCAAGATCCGGTCGACACAATCGATGATATCTGCCCGTACCATCGAAATCTCGTCAATAATGATCAATTCCACTTCCGAAATCAACTTCCGATGCTCTTTCCTGTATTTGAAAAACTCGAAGATCCGTCCGTTCTTCAGACTCAAATCCGGATCATCGGGCAACATCGGGCGAAAAGGTAATTTAAAAAAAGAATGAAGCGTCACCCCTTCCGCGTTAATCGCGGCTATCCCTGTCGGTGCCAATACGACATATTTCTTTTTCGTATGTGCGCAGATGTATTTCAAGAACGTGGATTTACCCGTTCCGGCCTTCCCGGTCAAGAAGACGGACTGACGTGTATGAGTGATCAGTTGCAGGGCATCCTGAAACTCCTTATTATCTGTATCTAACTGAAATTCCAATCGTGTAATTTTTAAGTAGACAAAGCTATAGAATATTTTATATATCTACTCATAAAAAGTTCATAATTTATTTGCATATGTCCGGAACTTTGTCTTATTTTGTGATATCAAAATAATATCAAATAATGATCATTATGAAAACACAGGAAAAGAACTTCGACGGCATCAAATTATCCGGTTTTACGGCTATACTTATCATGCTTGCTTTAACAGGGACAGCCATATATCTACTATCGCTGCCACAAACACCGAGTATCATCGCCGGTGTCATCTGCGGGATATGCGTTGTTGTCATGTTACCCGGATTTATGATCATCCAGCCAAACAATTCGCGCGTATTGACTTTTTTCGGCAGATATGCCGGAACGGTCATAAGTAACGGTTTCTATTGGGTAAACCCACTTTTCCTGAAATCAACCGTAACATTACGCATCCTAAACTTGAACATCGACCCGATCAAAGTCAACGACAAAGTCGGAAATCCGATCATGATCGGAGCCGTGGTCGTCTGGAGAATAAAAGACACCTACAAAGCCAGTTTCGATATATCCGGAAACATCCGAGAGTTTGTCCAAATACAAAGCGATGCCGCTCTTCGGCAAGTAGCAGGCATGTATGCTTACGACACAAACGAGACGATTGATAAAGTCACACTCCGTTCTGATGAAAGCGGAGAAATAACCCAACGCCTAGAAGACGAACTCAACAGCCGTCTTGCCATCGCCGGAATCGAAATCGTGGAAGCCCGTATCAACTACTTGGCTTATGCATCCGAAATCGCCAGCGTGATGTTACGCCGCCAGCAGGCAGACGCCATCATTTCTGCCCGCGAACGGATCGTGGAAGGAGCTGTCAGCATGGTTCACCTGGCATTGGAAAAGTTAGAGAAAGACGGTGTTGTCGAGCTGGATGAAGAACGGAAAGCAGCAATGGTCAGTAATCTGCTGGTAGTCCTTTGCGCAGACGAGTCCGCACAACCTGTAGTCAATACAGGTACTTTATATCAGTAACTTAATACAGTAATACTAAATATGGCCAAAAAGGAAAATGGAAATGCGACCAAGAGTTTCATATTGCGTGTGGACGCAGAAATGATGGAAGCGATCGAAGCCTGGGCTGCCGATGAATTTCGGAGTACAAACGGCCAGATACAATACATTTTGGATCAAGCCCTACGCAAGGCTGGGCGCCTCAAAAAGAAACGAATACTAAAATCTGAAGAGAAAAATAAAGAGTAGAAAACAATAATAACGAAAACCTGTCCGGACGTTTTTTAAATATCCTTCAGTAGAAAATAACTTTTCTACTGAAGGATATTTCTTTCTATTCATTATAAATCAACGGCTAATAAATAACCACGCATCCTTATATTTCGGATTGGAACGGAGAGTTGCCATATAAGATTCCGCAGCTTCGCGATTATCGAACTTATCCGCATAGATACGATACTTCCCGTCACGAACAACCTTGCTGACATGCTTACATTCGTTACGATCTACACCGGCAATAAATTCGTCCGCTTGCGATTCTGATGGAAAACTGGCGATTACGATATGATACATTTTTTTAGGTTGGACAACTACAGGCCTGGACACAAACGCCTTCTTTTCCGGAGCCGGAACAGACACAACTTTTTTCACTTCACGCGCAATCACCTCTTCCGATGACTCTTGCTTCGTATCTGCCTCCGCCACAGTACTGTCTGGCAAAACCGCTTCAAGAAGAACCGGCTTTTGTACAACCATCCCCGTCGGAACAAAACTGGCTGTATAAGCCTCTTGGTTAACATCTCTAACCGGAGTAGAAACCAACAGGAACAATGCCACTGCAGCAGCCGAAGCCATCACTGTACGGATAAGTTTACGGCTAATCGGAATATAAAGAGTATCTTTCTTCTCTTTTTGGGATGTAAGAAGAACCGCTTCTTCGCGTTCCATCTCTAGTGGAGCGAGAACTGGGAAATGGAAAACAGGCAAGCCATATGAGCCGACACTGAACAGATCGGTTTCCCCCGGATGGAAAATCATCTGTCCTTCTTCTCCTATGCTGAACGAACCTAACACCCCTAACGACAACTTTCCATATTGTTGCAGGATGTTCTTTATATCCTCCACATCTTCTTCCAGCATCAGTTGCGCCTGACGATAGCTCACCTCGTGCATCTGCATATACGATTCAGGCAAAAGCCCGTCATTATGTTGCAGCGTCATATTGAAACCGATCTCTTTTCTCAAAGGACGAAACGTATGTTCCTCCTTATGCTGCATGGCCGGAACAGCCTGCAAAACAAAACCTCCGAACTTCGGCACAATCACACAATCATGCACTAAAAGCAAACGTTCAATATGTGTTACAATTCTAAGCATACAACAAAGGTAAATCTTTTGTCTGGATTGACAAAAAATTTATAGGATTACAATTGGTGAAATTTGTATCTTTGTATTATAAAGAATCAATTAATCAATAAAGATCATATCATGCTTGCATATACATATATTGAAAAAGGCAAATTTGGTTTAACAGAAAAACCGAAACCGAAAATTACGGATGCACGGGATGCGATCGTGCGTGTGACCCTGGGTAGCATCTGCACCAGTGACCTGCATATCAAGCACGGAAGTGTACCTCGCGCAATACTCGGAACAACCGTCGGACATGAAATGGTAGGTGTCGTCGAAGAAGTGGGAACAGGCGTCACATCTGTCAAACCCGGAGACAGAGTAACCGTGAACGTCGAGACTTTCTGCGGGAAATGCTTCTTTTGCCAACACGGATATGTCAATAATTGTACCGACCCCAACGGTGGATGGGCTTTAGGCTGCCGTATCGACGGAGGACAGGCGGAATATGTCAGAGTACCCTATGCCGATCAAGGACTGAATCGCATTCCCGACACGGTCAGTGACGAGCAGGCTCTGTTTGTCGGTGACATACTTGCCACAGGTTTTTGGGCTACTCGCATCTCGGAAATTACGGAGAAAGACACGGTCCTCATCATCGGTGCAGGGCCTACCGGAATTTGTACTTTACTCTGCTCGATGCTGAAGAACCCGAAGCATATCATTGTCTGTGAAAAGTCTCCTGAAAGGGTTCGGTTTATCCGTGAACATTACCCTGACGTCTTGATCACGACTCCTGACAACTGTAAGGAGTTTGTACTCAAAAACAGTGACCACGGCGGAGCAGATGTTGTTCTGGAAGTGGCAGGGAGCGAAGACAGTTTCCAGATGGCGTGGGAATGCGCTCGTCCAAACGCGACAGTCACGATCGTGGCTCTTTACGATAAACCTCTACTTTTCCCTCTACCTGACATGTATGGTAAGAACCTGATTTTCAAAACTGGCGGAGTAGACGGTTGTGATTGTGCTGAGATTCTCCAACTGATTGAGGAAGGCAAGATAGACACCACTCCCCTTATCACCCACCACTTTGCATTGAACGAGATCGAGGAGGCTTATCGAGTTTTTGAAAACAAACTGGACAGTGTAATCAAGATTGCTATTTATTAAAAGACTCGTCAAATGCCTGTTATCGAAATATCTTCTTTATCTCATCCCGGAGTCGAGATGTTCTGTACACTCACCGAAGCTCAGTTGCGCAATCGTATCGAGCCAGACAAAGGTATTTTTATCGTAGAAAGCCCAAAGGTTATCACGAGGGCTCTGGATGCCGGCTACGAACCTTTAGCCATTTTGTGCGAGCACAAGCATATCAGAGGAGATGCTTCCAATATCATTGAACGTTGTAGCAACGTGCCTGTCTATACAGGAGAAAGGGAGTTGCTTGCGACATTGACCGGCTATGTCCTGACACGCGGTGTCCTTTGCGCCATGCGTCGTCCTGAGCCACGCGGCATGGAAGATGTATGCCAGAAGGCCCGACGCATCGTCGTAATCGACGGAGTTGTCGACACGACCAATATCGGTGCTATTTTCCGTTCGGCGGCGGCTCTTGGAATTGATGCCGTATTACTGACACGCAACTCTTGTGACCCTTTGAACCGTCGCGCAGTCAGAGTGTCAATGGGGACAGTCTTTCTTGTGCCCTGGACTTGGATGGACGGTTCTCTTGGCGACTTGGGAAAACTTGGTTTTCGTACGGCAGCCATGGCACTCACAGACAATTCTATTTCCATTGATAATCCTGTCTTGGCAACCGAACCCAGATTGGCAATCGTGATGGGGACTGAAGGGGACGGACTTTCGCAGGAAACGATTGCCGCAGCCGACTATGTTGTTCGCATCCCTATGTCGCACGGTGTCGATTCACTCAATGTGGCAGCCGCAGCGGCCGTGGCTTTCTGGCAACTTCGTGCTCCAAATCCACAATAATTCCCCGATTGCATATCGTTCACCTACAACCATTGTAAATAGATTCAATTATGATTACTTTTGCCATCCTATTAAAAAGCGAAAGATCATGGCAGACAACTATCTGGAAAAGAAATACGAAGAATATAAATCCCGCAAGGAGGGACGTACGAACCATCCGTACAATGGCAGGAAAACAACCGTTATCCACAAAACCAGGAGAGTCTTTGTAACAGGAGGTGCGGAAGGTATAGGCAAAGCGATCGTAAGAGCTTTCCGTTCCGCCGGACACCGCGTGGCGTTCTGCGACCGTAACGAAGCGGCGGGAAAAGAGACAGCGTTGCAGACCGGAACCTCTTTTTTCCATGTTGACGTAAGTGACCAAGAAGTGCTAGAGAACTGCATGCAGCAGATTTTCAAGGAATGGGGCGATATCGATATCATAATCAACAATGCGGGAATCAGTTGTTTCTCCCCTATCACGGAAACCGGTGTGGAAGATTTCGACCGGATATTATCCGTGAACTTGCGTCCGGTTTTCATCACTTCCCGCAGATTGGCCATTCACCGCCAATCACAAGAGGTACCCAATCCGTTCGGACGGATCGTCAATATCTGTTCCACTCGCTATCTGATGAGCGAACCCGGCAGCGAAGGTTATGCGGCATCCAAAGGCGGTATCTATTCGCTGACGCACGCCCTTGCACTATCGCTTGCCCAATGGCATATCACGGTCAACTCGATTTCGCCGGGCTGGATCGAGACGCGCGACTACGAACAGCTTCGCCCAGAAGATCACGCCCAACATCCGTCGGGGCGAGTAGGTAAACCGGAAGACATCGCCCGTTTGTGCCTGTTCATCTGCCAGGAGGAAAATGATTTTATGAACGGCGAGAACGTAACGATCGACGGAGGGATGACAAAGAAAATGATCTATATCGAGTGACAATCGCTATACCATAGGCATGACACAACCGTTACATAGACATGGCACAACTGTTACCATAGCATGAAACTGTTGTTTCCTCGGCATGAAACGACTGTACCATGCCGAGGAAACAACAGTGCCAACGGCATGAAGAAATCGCGGCACAACTATAAAAGATCATCAAAGCCGGATTCCTTTTCTATTTCCATATACACTCCAGAGACAGGATGAATAAACCCCAAGTATTCGGCATGCAGATACAAGCGATCTGCCTTCCTGCCATACAACTCATCCCCTACTATCGGGGCATTCAAGCCAAGCGGATGGGCCGAATGGACACGCAACTGATGTGTGCGCCCGGTTTTCGGTATGAAAGAAATAAAAGTACGCCCCGAATCATAATGCAGCACAGTATAATCAGTCACGGCAGGTTTTCCGTGAACCGCATCGACCACCTGCCGCGGCCGGTCTTCCGGATCCGGGCGGAGGGGGAGTTCAATATGACCTTCTTTTTTCTCCACAATGCCATCCAACCAAGCGACATATCGTTTACACACCGTCCGGTTCTTGAACTGTGCTTGCAAGTTCTGGTGCACTTCTTTCGTCTTGGCTATAAGGATCAGGCCGGAGGTCGCCATGTCAAGTCGGTGCACGATCATCGGTCCGGTTGCTTCGGGATACATCCGTCGCACTCGCCCGTAGACGGAATCGATATCCGATTTTCCGGGGACTGACAACATGCCGGCCGGTTTGTTCACTACCGACAACCATTCGTCTTCATACATGATTTCCAACTCCGTCCCCCGGTGCATATCCGTTTCCAACGGGTTTTCCTCGACGTGTAGGCCTTGTAGCATATGCTTCAGGATCGGTCCGCATTTCCCTTTGCAGGCCGGATAATAATATCCATGACGGCGGATCTCGTTTTTCGGAGAATCTCCCCACCAGAATTCAGCCATAGCAAGAGGTTGCCAACCGTTCCGGTAGGCATATTGCAGAAGCTTGGGAGCCGCACACTCACCTGCACCTGCCGGTGGTGTCTTTTGGACGGTATCTTTAAACAAGTTGCACAAATCCCGTTCCTCTCCGCGGGCGTTCAACATGCGGAATTGTTTGAAAAGCCATTGTTGAAGGGCAGCCGAACGGGTCTTGCGTTCTGCTTTGAGGCGTTCGATTTCCGTCTCGAACACTTCTACTTCTGCTTGGAGGGAGGCAAGGTGATCTTTCCAATATTGTTTCTGCCGTTTCAGTTCCGCTTTCTGGAACTGGCTTTCACGGATCAGCTGCTCCGAATCTACCCGTGTGACGGTCGAACGCAACCGGTCACGTTCAACCTTAGCCGCTTTCATCCGTTCCCGTATATCATCCAAAACATGTCCGGCAAGGATCGTCTCATCAGTCAACCGTTGCTTGCAATCTTTATATCGCACATCTGCCTGCAACTCCTCGATCCGCCTGTTGATTCCCGATATCTGTTCTTCTTCGATTCTAAAAAAGCCATCTGGCTCTTGCACGTCATAAACCGGAGGCACGAAATAAGTGTGTCGATTCTTCCCTGCCAGGATGCCAGAGAAGGCTGCCAGATAGCCGACTTCCCCCTCTCCTGTACGGACAATCAAAACGCCAAACATCTTCCCTTTCCGCAGTTCCTCCTGCCATTCTCCCTTTGTCGACAAATAGCGCCCGACCTCGCCCGCTGCCGCCACACAAAGGGGATGCGGGGTATAATGGAACGGATAGGTAAACTTTTCCGGCAGAGAGAGAAGAGAAATAGAATCTGCAAAATAGTGAAGTTTGTTCATGCTTTTTCCGAATCAAAACGTTTTATCCGGCAAAAGTAAAGGATTTTTTTGGACAGCTCCGTTTTATCCAGTAGATTTGTAACCATCAATTTTAGACCAATTAATAATTAGTGTTTTAACAGACCATGAACAGACTCATCATCGCCTTGTTAGGCTCTGTCCTGTATTCCGGCGCAAGTATGGCCCAGAAACAGACCTATTTTACCAATCCTGTTATTCACGGGGATGTCGCCGACCCGTCCATCCTGAGGATCGACGATACTTATTATGCAACGGGGACTTCCTCCGAATGGGCTCCCTACTATCCGGTATTCACATCTAAAGACCTAGTCAACTGGAAACAGACCGGACACGTATTCGAGCAGCAGCCGGAATGGACCAAGTCGTCGTTCTGGGCTCCGGAATGGTATTATCATAACGGTAAGGTTTATGTATACTATACCGCACGAAAGAAGTCGAACAACACTTCCTACATCGGAGTAGCCACCTCCGACTCTCCGACAGGCAAATTCAAAGATCACGGACCGGTTGTCGAATTCGGAACGGAAGCGATCGATGCTTTTATCCTCGAAGACAAGGGTGATTTATACATCAGCTGGAAAGCCTACGGACTGGACAACCGGCCGATCGAACTTCTCGCCAGCAAGTTGACTCCGGACGGGTTGAAATTGACCGGCAAGCCGTTCAGCCTGCTCCGAGACGACGAACGTGTGGGGATGGAAGGACAGCACTGGTTCAAAAAGAACGGTTACTACTATCTGATCTATGCGATTAATGGTTGTTGCGGTCCCAATAGCGACTATGCCGTAGCTGTCGCCCGCTCGAAGAAGCTCGAAGGGCCTTATGAAAAGTATGAAGGAAATCCGATCCTGCACGGGAGCGACGAGATACAATCTATCGGTCATGGCACACTGACGACGACGCCTGACGGACGTATGTTTTATCTATGTCACGCCTATTCGGAAGGCAGCGATTTCTTTCTAGGGCGTCAGCCCCATCTCCAGGAGTTGCGTTTCGGAGAGGACAACTGGCCTTATTTCGTTACCGGCGAATATGCCCGCTTGGTACAACCGATGCCTTTTGCCGATTGCGTGCAAGAGCCGGTAACCGGTTTCTTCGACAATTTTGCCGACCCGAACCTGCGCCCGGAATGGAGTTGGAATTATCCGTACTCGAATGTCCAAACTAAAATCGAAGCGGGCAGACTGTGGCTGAATGGTTCTCCCAAGCCGGAATGCAAGACTGGAGAGGCACTTTGCCTTCGTCCAGCATCTTCGGGCTACACATTGGATGCCGGCATAACAAACCAAAACGGCAGTTGGAAAGGGATCACGCTTTACGGGGATAATAGCTATTATATCGCTTATGGCCCGGTCGGCGACCGATTGCAAATAAAGTTGGTTCGAGAAGGGAAGGAACAACAGTTGGCTGATCTGCCACTGCCCAGCATGGCATTGCACCTGCGTATGCAAGTGAAAGAAGGGCTCCCCTATCAATTCGCCTGGAGTAAAGACGGCAAGCAATGGACTCCGGTAAACCACGGTCTATCGGAAGAAGCCATACGCTCACTTATTCGCTGGGATCGGGTGGCACGTCCGGGGCTTTATCATGAAGGAGACGAAAAGGAGCCTGCCGTATTTGAATATTGTTCTTTATCTTATCAGTAAGAATTAGAAACCGGCATTTACCAGTTTTCTCAGAATATCTTCATAGGGGATGATAGATGACTTGCGCAACAAGACTCCATCATCCCCATGCATATTTCCACAGACAGGCAAGCACAGACTTAGGCACGGGATTCCCGGCAGATCTGAGCTGGAGCCTTTACTGTATTCCCAAGTCTCATCGGGTTCTGCTTCATGTACAAACACGCACGAAGTACCGCTTGCTTGAAGTAATCCGACAATGTGATAGCCGGTTATTATATCAAAACCATGATCGTTTTCGATAGAGAAAGCAGCTTCATCTTCCCAACCTTCATTCGTGACATCAAGCACGAGAGCCTTACCTACCAGACATTCCATCCGGCCTAACATCTGCATGATTTCGATGGCTCCTGCCGAGTCTTTCTCTTCATCTCCCGTGAAAGCGACCAGAACGGATTCATCCAGTTCACCCCGCAACATCAGGTCGATCACGGCAGCATTGGTCGCACTATTGTCGAACGTGCCCTTCCAGCAAAGTTCGTCTTCGTCTTTGGCAAAACAATTTTTATAAACGCAATCAACATGGGATGAAACAAGCGTCCGGTAAGTATTTTCTTCTTCCATCGGCTTTCCATACAGCAAAGAAAGATTTCCCTCGCCCAACAATTCATAACCCGAATTTTCCAACAAGGCTTTTATCTCATGTATCCGGTCTTTCTTCCGGAACTGTTTTCCGTCATCCTTACAATCCACCGTCAACCGTTTCAACAATTCTGCATATTCCATATATCCCTTCTTCCTATAAAACTACATTAAAAACTCTTCCGATCAACAAATATATAGCAGAAACAACAAACCCGCACATATTTGGTATTTAAACTTGGAAGATAATGTTGATTATGCCTAAATTTGTAGAAAAGAACAGACTCAATATGCCATCAACCCGTATCCGACAAGAACAGGAGATCGTCGCACAGATGGTCCGTATCTATTGCCGTCAGAAAGAAAAGCATACGGATTTATGCCCGGATTGTAAAGAACTTTTGCAATATGCTCATGCACGACTGTCTCATTGTCCTTTCGGAGAGAAGAAAACAACATGCCGGTTATGCCCTGTTCATTGCTACAAACCGGATAGGCGCAAGAAGATGCAGGAGGTCATGCGTTTTGCTGGCCCCAGAATGATATTGTATCATCCGACAGCTGCTATCCGGCATCTGCTCCAAGAATTTTTTCATAAATAGAAATCCATTGTTATTAAAAATCCATGCTACAGAAAATAAATTGGTCTGCAATTAGTCCAGATGAATCAGAAAAGCTAAAAAACGAATTGGTAGAAGTATGGGAGGCCTCCGTTCGAAACACCCACCGTTTTCTGACCGAAAAGGATATCCGGTTCTTCAAGCCGTTAGTCCGGAACAAATATATTCCGGTTGTCGAATTATACACCATCCGAAATGGACAAAACCGGATAGCTGCATTTATGGGACTAAGTGACGAATTAATCGAAATGCTTTTCGTCCATCCGGAAGAACAAGGAAAAGGGTATGGCAAGCAGTTAATCGAATTTGCCATTTACCACAAACATATATTCAAAGTAGACGTCAACGAACAAAACGAAAAGGCTACTTCTTTCTATCTGAACAGAGGATTTGATATTGTCGGAAGAGATGAAACCGATCCAAACGGCAATCCATTTCCTATCCTGCATCTTTCGCTCAATGAAACAATCGTACAAATTTCAGACAGTTCCTTCGAAATCCGGCAAATCCTCCGCCATAAGAAACGTTTCCTCGATCTTCTGTTGTTGGCCGATGAACAGGAATCGATGATAGACCTTTATCTCGAACGGGGAGAAATGTTTGCTTTGTACGATCAAAATATCCTAAAAACTATTTGTGTTGTCACGGATGAAGGTGGCAAAACGATCGAACTCAAAAATATCGCAACCGATCCACAATATCAGAAACAGGGATATGGCAAAAGATTGATCCGATTTATCTCCAAACATTATGCGGGGAAATATGACACTCTGCTTGTCGGCACAGGTGAAAGTCCGCTGACCATCCCTTTCTATGAACAGAACGGATTCAAATATTCGCATCGTATCAAGAATTTCTTTACCGACAATTATGATCATCCTATATACGAAGACGGCAAGCAACTAGTGGATATGGTCTACTTACGAAAAGAACTTTCCAAGTCCAAGTAACAAAGTAGTAACAAAATCAATTCAGTAAAATCCGATTGTTTCAAAAATAAACAAACAAATACTTGCATAGTTAAAAAG